>Ga0209048_10000038_pt1 | contig 120066 bp, 107 predicted proteins | sample FrelakmetCRP12CR_FD_187146 | JGI IMG/M metagenome (GOLD analysis project Ga0209048, IMG submission 187146) | Freshwater lake sediment microbial communities from the University of Notre Dame, USA, for methane emissions studies - CRP12 CR (SPAdes)... | ecosystem: Environmental > Aquatic >...
CTTCCGGCATGCGCCGCGCGACCCGACGGGGTCGAGGTAATCGAAGGGAACCGCAACCGGTGGCGCTCGTCAAAATCGCAGCAGCCCCGTACGAAGTTAACTCGATCGCCGCGGAACGGCGTTCCCTGTCTGCCACTAGTGGTATAAGGCGCTCCGCAAGATCCCGCGCACATTCGCGACGGGCCCCAGAGGCGACCCACCGTGCATTCACTGACCCATGATCCCGCCGATATTCTCAAGGTCATCCAGGCCGCCACGGCCCCAGTCGTGCTCATCTCCGGCGTCGGTCTGCTGCTGCTCACGCTGAGCGCGCGCCTCGGGCGCATCGTCGACCGCACCCGTCTAGTGGCCGCGGAGCGGCACGCCGCGAGTCCTGTGGAGCGCGGACCGCTCGACACGCAGCTCGCGGTCCTGCGTCACCGTGCCCGACTCATCCGGCTGGCGCTCGCATTGAGTGCCTCCACCGTCGCGGTGGTTGCGCTGCTCATCACGCTGCTCTTCCTCGGGCTGCTCCTCGGCTGGAACATCACGGTCGAGTGCACCTTCCTTTTCGTGGTCGCTCTGCTTTGTCTGGTCACCGCAATGTTGGTGTTCGTGCGCGAACTCTTCGAGGCACTGACCGCACTCGACTTGTCAGTGCAGGCGCTGGCCGATTAGCCCCGGGGCAGCGTCCGCCCGCAAACGGAAGAGCCGGCAGGAAGTCACCGGCCGAACCGCAAGGGAGGCCGCGCTCGCAATCGCGATGCTCCTGCCGACGACCCCGAGGCTTCAGTCGGTCCATGGCGGGCCGGCAGGGCGGTGCCCGCGGGCCGCCGTCAATGACAGCCGCGGCACAATCTTGGTACGGTAAGCCGTCGTCTTCGAAACGGGGACCTCCATTCCCGCGCAGGCAAAGGACGCATGGCCAGCCAGTTCAAGCTACTCGGGCAGCGCCGCTTCCTGCCGTTCTTCGTCACCCAGCTGCTCGGCGCGGGTAACGACAACGTCTACAAGAACGCCCTCGTGATACTCGCCACCTACCACGCCGCGAGCTTCACCCGTCTCAGACCAGCGCTGCTCACCAACCTCGCCGCGGGACTCTTCATCCTGCCGTTCGTGCTCTTCTCGGGCGTCGCAGGGCAGCTCGCCGACCGCTACGACAAGGCACGCGTTCTGAAGACCGTGAAGACTGCGGAAGTCGCCATCATGGCGCTGGCGTGCGTGGGCTTTGCCGGACAGAACCTGCCGCTGCTGCTCACCGCGCTGTTCCTGATGGGCGCGCACTCCACGTTCTTCTCTCCCGCAAAGTACGGGCTGCTGCCGCAAGTGCTGCACGAGGCCGAGCTGGTGGGTGGCAACGCGTTGCTCGAGATGGGCACCTTCGTCGCGATCCTCGTCGGCACGCTCACCGCTGGCGTGCTTGCCGCCAGTGCCGCCTCCGCCACCGACGTGCTGCCCCTGCTCGCCACCCTCCTCGGGCTCGCCGCCGTCGGGCTCACGGCGAGCCTGTTCATTCCGCGCCTGCCGGCGGTGGCACCGCAGCTCCGGATCGACTGGAATCCATGGACCTCCTCACTCGAGAACCTGCGGGAGGCAGCGAGTTCGCGGGTCGTCTTCCTGTCCGTGCTCGGCAACTCCTGGTTCTGGTTCTATGGGGCCCTTGTGCTTGCCCAGCTGCCCGTGTACGCCAAGGACGTGCTGCACGGCGACGAGCACCTCGTGACGCTGCTGCTGGTCGCATTCACCGTCGGCGTGGGTGCGGGCTCGCTTCTCTGCGAGCGCTTCTCCGGGCACAAAGTTGAGATCGGCCTGGTCCCGCTGGGCTCGATCGGGCTCACGCTGTTCGGCGTCGATCTGTACTTGGCGACGCCCGCGCAGCTGCCCGCCATCGCGCTCTCCACGCGAGCCTTCGTCGCGGAGCCAGGTGCATGGCGTGTGCTCGCGGACCTCACGCTGATCGGGGCGTCCGGCGGTCTCTACATCGTGCCCCTGTACGCGCTCGTGCAGAGCCGCGCACCGCGCGAGCAGATGTCGCGGGTGATCGGCGCCAGCAATATCCTGAATGCGCTATTCATGGTCGCGGCCGCAGGGCTGGCCGCGGTGCTGCTGACCGCCGGGCTCACGATCCCGCAGGTGCTGCTTACCACCGCTCTGCTGAACGCCGCGGTGGCCGTCTACATCTTTACGGTGGTGCCAGAGTTCTTGCTGCGCTTCCTCGCCTGGATTCTGGTGCACTTTGTCTACCGGTTACGGGCTACCGGCTTCGAGCACGTGCCGGAGTCGGGGCCCGCGCTCCTGGTCTGCAACCACGTCTCCTTTGCGGACCCGCTGATGCTGTCGGCCGCCTGTCCGCGCCCGATACGCTTCGTCATGGACGCATCGATCTTCCGCATCCCGATGCTGAGCCTGATGTTTCGCGGCATGAAGGCCATCCCGGTGGCGTCCGCGCGCGAGGACATGGCCGTGCGTGAGCGCGCCTTTGCCACCGTGGCGGAAGAGCTGCGCGCCGGCGAGGTCGTATGCATCTTCCCGGAGGGGCAGCTCACGACGGACGGCTCGATCGGCGAGTTCAAGGCGGGCGTGCTGCGCGTCCTCGGCGAAACGCCGGTACCGGTCGTGCCGGTAGGGCTGTCGGGGATGTGGGGCTCGATGTTCTCGCGGCGCCATCGCGAGGTGTGGAAACGCTGGCCGCGTGCGCTGTGGCCGCGGGTGGACCTACAGGCCGCCGCACCGCTGCAGCCGGCGGCCGTGACGCTGGAAGGGTTGCGCGAGACGGTGGCTCGGCTGCGAGGTCCAGTACCCTGACGGTCGATACCCACGGGTGCCCGCCGGGCGACTCACGACTTGAGCGGCCGGCACGAACGGCGCTCTGCAGCCTGCCGCGCAGGGTGAGCGCTACCGGTGGAGATACGCGTTAGCCGTGCTCGGTACTGAGATGTCGCGGGTCTAAGATCTACGAGCCGGCATAAGCCCAGAGGGGGCGCCTGTGGCCGGTTGCAAGCCTGAGCAGGAAAGAGTCCTCATGAGCCGTATTCCCGAAGACATCTACACCGAGCCGGCGAACGTCGACGTTGACACGCTGAAGAACCTGGGGCCGTTGCGCGCCATTGCCGGCGTCTGGAGCGGCACCCGGGGCCTGGACGTCAATCCGAAGGCTGATGGGCCGAAAAAGCAGGCCTTTGTCGACTACATCGAGCTGCAGCCGATCGATCCCCAGACCAATGGTCCGCAGCTCTTCTATGGTTTGCGGTACCACCAGCACGTCGTGAAGCCGGAGCAGGTGGAGACGTATCACGATCAAGTGGGCTACTGGCTCTGGGAGCCTGCCACCGAAACAGTTATCCAAACGCTGACGATCCCGCGTGCCCAGATCGTGATGGCCATGGGCCAGGCGGCGGCCGACGCAAAGGAATTCGAGCTGGTGGCTAAGCGCGGCTCCGAGAGCTATGGGATCTGCTCCACGCCGTTTCTCGAGTACGCGTTCAGGACGGTGGAATACCGAATCCGGGTGACTGTCAACGCGGATGGCAGCTGGACGTACGACGAGGACACCGTGTTGGTGATCCGTGGTCAGGCAGAGCCGTTCCACCACACCGATCGCAGCACGCTGGTGAAGATCGCGGAGCCGACCCCGAACCCGCTCGCCAGTCGGTAGGGAAGTCGACACCGCTGCCGCGGTGGCCGCTGGGACTGCGGCCGGCTTCCGGCCGCCCCGGGGCTCGGGACCGCGATGACATTCCCCCTGTCCGACTGGTTGGACGGCGGTGCGGCCGCAACGAGTTGCATGGGAGAATGCGAATGATTATCATTATATTTACCAAATGACCTACCAGTCCCCCATGCTCCGCGCCGTCACTGCTGCCGTGTTCGCGTTCCTGGCCATCGTTTCTCTGTCGGTATCGGCTGCCGAGGACGAATTCCGGCTCGTCATTCAGGACCACGTCTTCCACCCTGGGGAGATTGCCGTTCCGGCCGGCAAGAAGGTCAAGCTCATTATCGAGAACCGGGATGCAACGCCGGAGGAGTTCGACAGCTACGCCCTCAATCGGGAAAAGGTGATCGCCGGGGCGACCACCGCAATGGTCTACATCGGGCCGCTGCAGCCAGGCAGCTACGCGTTCGTCGGCGAGTACCACGCGGATACCGCCAAAGGCGTCGTCATCGCTAGGTAGCGACGGGATAACGCCATGCTTGCCACCGCGGTCATTGTCTTCCGTGAGGTCCTCGAGGCGGCGCTGCTGGTCGGGGTTGTGGCGGCGGCGACTCGTGCGGTCCCGGGGCGCAACCGCTGGCTCGCCGCCGGTATCGTCGCCGGATTGCTGGGAGCGGCGGTGGTCGCGGCGCTGACCGGGCGCATTGCCGAGATGGCGAGCGGGGTTGGCCAGGAACTCTTCAATGCCACCGTGCTCGGCCTGGCCGTGGTGATGCTCGCCTGGCACAACCTGTGGATGTCTGCCCACGGCGCCGAGCTTGCCGCCAACGCGCGCAGCATCGGCGGCGCCGTACGGGACGGTGGGCGCGAACGCTCCGTGCTCGCCACGGTGGTCGGCCTCGCGGTGCTGCGGGAGGGTTCCGAGGCGGTGCTGTTCCTCTACGGCATCGCTGCGGCCGATGGCGGTGGGTCGCTGGCGATGCTGACCGGTGGGCTCGTCGGCTGCGCAGCTGGCGTCGCCACGGGCTATCTGCTGTACGCGGGCCTGCTCCGCATTCCACTGCGCTGGCTCTTCAAGGCCACCGGCGTGCTGGTCCTTTTCCTCGCCGCCGGCCTGGCCTCGCAGGCGGCCCGATTCCTCATCCAGGCGGATGTCCTGCCGAGCCTCGTCTCGCCACTGTGGGACAGCTCGGCGCTGCTGCCGCAGAACTCGCTGCTCGGCACGCTGCTGCACAGCCTCGTTGGTTACGAGGCCCGGCCGGCCGCGATGCAGGTCATCTTCTACGCTGTCGTACTCGCGGTCATCGCCGCCGGCATGGCGCGGATCGCCCGCGCGGCGCCGGCCACCGCCAGCGCCGGGGCTGCCAGGTGAGAGGCCGCCGGCTCCTTGCCGGCGCCGGGCTGTTGTTCGGCGCAGCCGCCCTCGCCGACCCCAACGACTACGTCTACATGCCCACCGTCACCCACGGCGAGCGCGAAATCGACTTCAAGTACGGCATCGCGGGCAAGACGCCGGAGCCGTCTGCGCAGGCGGCGAGCCTGGGCGTCGGCTTTGGCGCCACGGACTGGTGGTTCACCGAGTTCTACGTCAAGGGCGCACGCGACGGCGCGCAATCCGCGTTCGACGCCGTCGAGCTCGAGAATAAGTTTCAGCTCACCGAGACCGGCAAGTACCCGCTCGATGTCGGCCTCATCACCGAATTCGAGCTGCCTCACGATCGGAGCCAGGGCAATGAGTTCCGGTTCGGGCCATTGCTCCAGGCGGAAGTCGACCGCTGGCAGTTCAACCTCAACCCGCTGCTGACGAACATCTCCCGAACCGCTGACGGCAACGGCACGTATTTCAACTACCAGTGGCAGGTCAAGTACCGCTGGCAGCAGGCATTGGAAGTCGGCGCCCAGGGCTTCGGCGACACCGGCCGATGGGACCACTGGCTGCCGGCGAGCGAGCAGACACACCGCCTTGGGCCCGCGGTATTCGGGAAGCATAGCCTCGGCGGCGGCCAGGCGATCGTCTGGAACGCCGGGCTACTGTTCGGCATGACGCAGGCCTCGTCGGACTGGAACTTCCGCCTGCAGGCAGAATACGAGTTCTGAAGCGCGGCCGCCCAATGGCCTCCGCGACTGACGCCAGGCACTACATGGCGCGAGGAGGGGCTTTTCGGTAGCTTCAGCGGATGAAGAGCATCCGACCCGACAGCAAGCTCGCCCTTTTTCACCGGCACTGCGACAGTGCCAGACGCCGCCGCACCCTGCGGAGCGCGGCCATCATCGCCTGCGGTACACGGGCCGGTTGAAACGGGAGCTGTTGCGTGACCCGTCACTACGAAAACCTCTCGGTCGATTTGCGGGATGTGCTCCTCTGGGTGCGGATCGATCGGCCGAGGAGCCGCAATGCCTTGAGTCGCAGGACTCTGGCGGAATTGGGCACGGCCTTCGCTCGCCATGCCGAAGACGCCGCGATCAAGGCGGTCGTCCTGACGGGCGCGGGCGAGGCTGCGTTCGCCGCGGGCGGCGACCTGAAGGAGCTCGTCACTCTGCGCAGCGCCGAAGACGCGGGCGAGCTGTTCGACCTCGCCACCCAGGCGATCGATGCAATCCGCCGGTTCCCGGTTCCGGTCGTCGCGGCGCTGAACGGAGTGGCGCTGGGCGGCGGTGCCGAGCTCGCGGTGGCCTGCGACTTCAGGGTCGCAGCGGCTCACGCCCATATCGGTTACATCCAGGGCAGGCTGAACATCTCCTCCGGCTTCGGGGGCGGGACCGACCTGATGCGACTCCTCGGGCCAGTGCGGGGCCTGTCGCTCGCCCTCAACGCGGAGGACCTCGATGCGCATCAGGCGCACGCCGTGGGCCTGATCGACGAGATCGTGCAGCACGGCGAGACGCTGGAACAGTGCATCGAGCGCTTCCTGCGCCCGGTCCTGAGACACACGCCGGACGTGATTCGCGCCTTCAAGGCGATGGCGCTTGCCGAACGCCTCGGCGAGACACATGAGCGGCGGCGCCAGATCGAGCGCGACTGGTTCGTGAAGACCTGGCCGAGCGCCGAGCACTGGCAGGCCATCGAGGCGCGGACGAAGAAGCACAGCTGAGGCCCCGGCCGGCAGCGGCCGTCCGGCGCCCACGCCCTGACCCGCTCCGCCGGCCGGGAAGCGCGCCGCCGGCCCGGTTGGACGGGTCTCGAGCCGGACCCGCTCAGCCGCTGTTACGCAAGCCGGCCGAGATGCCGTTGATGGTGATGTGTATGCCGCGACGGCTGCGTTCCTCGCGATCGCCGGCCCGGTAGCGACGCAGCAGTTCCACCTGGATGTGGTTCAGCGGATCGAGGTACGGGAAGCGGTACTTGATTGAGCGGGCCAGCTGCGGGTTGCCGGCCAGGAGCTCGTTGGTGCCGAGAATGCCGAGCAGGGCGGCGACGGTCGAGTCATGCTCGGCGCGGATGCGCTGGAAGACCGTCTCGCGCAGCGCCGGGTCCGCGACGAGGCCGGCGTAGCGCGAGGCGATGGCGAGATCCGCCTTCGCCAGCACCATCTCCATGTTCGACAGCACCGACGCGAAGAACGGCCAGTCGCGGTGCATCTCCTGCAGCAGCGCCAGACCGTGCTCGCGGCCGGCGAGCCACGCATTGATGGCGGAACCAAACCCGTACCAGCCCGGCAGCATCAGGCGGCACTGCGACCAGGAAAAGACCCAGGGAATTGCGCGCAGGTTCTCGATCGAGCGCGACTTGCTGCGCGAGGCCGGGCGACTGCCGATGTTGAGCTCGGCGATCTCGCTGATGACGGTCGACTCCCAGAAGAACTGCTCGAACCCCGGCGTCTCGTACACGAGCGTGCGGTAGGCTGCGAAGGCGAGCGCGGACAGCGCCTCGAGCGCTTCGACGTACTGCGGCCGCGGCGCGCCGGAGGCGCCGCCCAGCAGCGTCGCTTCGAGCGTGGCGGCGACGAGGATCTCGAGGTTGCGCCGGCCGACCTCGGGGTTCGAGTACTTGGTACCGATCACCTCGCCCTGCTCCGTGATGCGAATCTGGCCCTGCACCGTGCCGCCGGGCTGGGCGAGGATGGCCTCATAGCTCGGGCCGCCACCGCGGCCCACCGAGCCGCCCCGGCCGTGAAAAAGCCGCAGTCGGCAGCCGTGGCGTCGGAATGTCTCGAGGAGCTCCAGCTGGGCCTTGAACAGTTCCCAGCGCGAGGTGAGATAGCCGCCGTCCTTGTTGCTGTCGGAGTAGCCGAGCATGACCTCCTGGGCCCCGCCTCGCGAAGCGAGCGTGCGCGCGTACGTCGGGATCGACAGGAGCTCGTCCATCGCCCGGGCGGCTGCGCGGAGGTCGGCGATCGTCTCGAACAGCGGCACGATGTTCATCTGCAGCTGCGCGTCCCCCGGACGGAACAGGCCGACCTCCTTCAGCAGCAGCAGCACCTCGAGCACGTCGGAAGGGGCGTCGGTCTTGGAGATCACGTAGTTCGGCAGGCTGGCCGACCCGTAACGACGCTGCAGCTCGGCGGCGGTCTGCAGGATCTCGAGTTCACCGCGGGTCTCCTCCGAGTACTCGAGGTAAGGTGAGCGCAGCAGGCGCGCGGTGCCGAGTTCCTCGACAAGCAGGCGCAGGCGTGCGGCTTCTCCCAGCGAGCGGTAGGCGACGTCCGGGCGGGCCGCGGCGAACAGCTCAGCCACCACCCGTTCATGCACCTCGGAGTTCTGCCGCAGGTCCACCGCGGCGAGGTGGAAGCCGAAGACGGACACGGCTCGTCGCAGTCGCCGCAACCGCCCGCGGGCAAGGAGCGCGGAGTTGTGCGCCTCAAGGGATCGGTGGATCACGGCGAGATCGGCAGCCAACTCCTCGGCGGCGGCATAGGGGGCGGCCTCGCCGACGGCGTGCCGCAGCGGCTCGTGCAGGCCGAGCGCCCGGGCAGTCGCGGCCACCCGTGCGTACAGGCCTGTCAGCGCGCGACGGTAAGGCTCGTCGCGTCGATGCGGGCTCGAGTCCGGGGAGCGCTTGCCCAGCTCGAGCAGCTCCGGCGTGACCTCCGTCACCAGGGTCGTCAGCGACAGTTCACCGCCCAGCTGGTGGAGCTCCTCGAGGTAGTGCTCGAACACTCGGGACGATTGCGTTCGCAGGGTCTGCCGCAGCACCTCGCTGGTCACGAACGGGTTGCCATCGCGGTCACCGCCGATCCATGAGCCGATCCGCAGGAAGGAGGGCAGCTCGGGCATGGCCCGCCCCGGCTGGCGGCGCGCGAGTTCGTCCTCGAGCGCGCCATACAGCCGCGGCAGTTCCGGCAGGAAGGTCTGCTCGAAGAACGACAGGCCGTTGTGGACTTCGTCGAGCACGCCGAGCTTCTCGAGGCGCAGCATCCGGGTCTGCCAGAGCGCAAGCACCGCCCGGCGGACCTCTTCGTCATTGGCGGCCAGTTCCGCGGGAGTGAGCTGCCGGCGATCGCGCTCCCGCAGCAGCTGCTCGATCTCCGTCTCCAGGTCACGCACGCTCTTGCGCTGGACTTCGGTCGGGTGCGCAGTCAGCACCGGCACGACCAGGGCGTCACGGAAGAACGCCGCCAGCGATTCGGGGTCGGTGCCCGCGGCGTCGATGCCGTCGAGCGCCCGCGCCAGGCTGCCCTCGGACGCCGCCTCCCCGGCGAGCGCGGATTGCCGGTTGCGGCGCAGGTTGTGCAGGTCCTCGGCCAGATTGGCGAGGTGCGAGAAGTAGCTGAATGCCCGGGCTACTACCATCGTCTGCTCGCGCGTCAGCCCGTCCAGGATGCGCTCGAGTTCGAGGCGGGCCGCCACGGCAGCGTCGCGGTGGAAGGCGATGGCGCTCTGCCGTACCCGCTCCACCAGTTCGAACGACGGGGCGCCCTCGCGGTCGCGAACCGTGTCGCCGAGCAGACGACCGAGCAGCCGGATGTCCTCGCGCAACGGACGGTCTGGTTCCAAACGCTGCTCCATGGCTGATCCCTGCCGTGAAGGTGAGGTCCGCCGGCGCCCATCGCCGAAGCCCGATCCACGGGGGTACGAGCTTAGCCCAACGCGGCCGGAGAAGGACTTTGCGGCCGGCCTCGGCTACGATCGCGGCCGGAAAACATCTTCACCGTCAGCGCTCGGCGCAGGCACGCATGGTCCAGCACCGCAACCGGCCCCCGGCCGCAGCCCCGGCACGCGGCACCGTCAAGTCGGCCGCGCGCGCCATCGAGGTGCTCGAGCTGTTTCGCGGCAAGCAGCGCGCGCTCAGCTCGGCGGAGGTTAGCCGCGCGCTCGGCTACCCCAAATCCAGCGCCAACGTCTTGCTGCGAAGCCTAACGTCCCAGGGCTACCTGGTCCTGGACGCGCGAACGCTGCGCTATTTCCCGTCACTCAGCGTCACGCGCCTCGGCGAATGGATCCCGCGCGCCCTGGTCATCTCCGGCCGCGTGTCGGAGATCCTCGAGGACGTCCATGCCGCCACGCAGGAGACGGTCACCCTGTCGGTGCTGAGCGACCTGTCGGTCACCTTCCTCAAGGTCATCCCCGGCACCTACCCGATCTCCCTGCAGATGGCGGAGGGCTTCGTTGCGCCCCTATTCACGACCGCCATCGGCGTCGCGATTCTCTCGCAGGTGCCGGATGACGAACTCGAGGATCTCGTGCGCAAAGCCAATCTCCGCGCCCGGCGCAGGGACGTGCGCGTCGACGCCGAGGCGCTGCGGCGCGAGATCCGCGACACCCAGGACAAGGGCTTCTCCGTTCGCTACGACGCGGTCGTCTCCGATACCGGTGCGATCGGCGTGCCGTTCCCCTCCGACGTCGAGGGTTTTCCGATGGCGATCGGAGTGGCCGGGCTCAGCAGCCGCATCCGACGCAACGAGAAGGCGATCTATCGGGAGGTGCGCGCGTGCGTGGCGCGCCATGCGCAGCCCCGGCCGGCTCGGCGCCGGGCCGCGACGTGACGCGGGGCCGTCGCGTCCACATTCGTGTACGCGGCGTACATCCACGTACCTTGACCGTGGCCGGCCCCGGGTGTAAACGCATCGACGGGTTCACGATGGCAGACCGTCTCGCCGCCCGACGCGGCGGCGGCTGTCTGCGCCTTGCTGCAGGAGTAACGCACTATGTCAGAACCGACCGTCGATCTCAGCGCGATTCGCGGCGACTGGAACTACCACGCCCGATACGTCACCAACGCGCTCGAGCAGACCCTGAAGCGCACGCAGAAGCTCTGGAAGGCGCTGAAGGCGAAGTCGACCATGGCGGGTGAGGTGCCGATGGACGACACGCTGATGGAGGAATTCGTCGAAGCCTGCCGCCAGACGCGCGCGCTTACCGACGACGTCGTGCTGCTGCAGGAGACCAAGCCGGCGAAGAGCACGAAGTCGTCCGGGCAAGGGGCGCGCAAACGGAAGGCCCGTCGCTGAGCGACTGGACGCGCCCGCGACCGTGATCTGCGGGAGAGTTGGAGCGAGCAAGCTGGGAGAATTGCCGTGCGACCACACGTAGAAGCGATTCAGGAGTCCGATCTGGTCTGGCACGAGGCCGAGCTGCACAAGGGCAGCACGCCGGCGCGCCAGCGCAATCTCTCCTACGACGAGGAGAACGGAGCCGCCTCCACCCGCGTCGTCTTCGACAAGGCCTGGAGCCGGCCGGCCGGCTATCACCACGCGGACGTCGAGTGGTACGTGATGCAGGGGCAGGTCAAGGTCGGCGACCGCCTGCTCGGCAAGGGAGCGTACCTGCGTGTGCCGGCGGGCCTGCGGGTGCCGGCGATGGAGGTGGCGGCGGGGACGGATATCCTGCTGTTCCGCGAATACGGCGACTGGGGCTTCTCGGTCTCCTCCAAGGACCGCTCGAAGCACGTCCCGCGCGGCGGCAATACGGTGTCGTCGGAGCCCGGTGAGTTGACCATCGTCGAGTCGCACCGCATGGAGTGGATGCCCAACCTGTACGAAGGCGACACGCAGCGATTCCTGAAGCTGAAACTCCTTTACCTCGACCCTTCCTCGCCCGACAACAACAACACCGGCTTCGTCAGCATGCTGGCGTGGGCGCCGCCCGGCTGGTCCGACAACCGGATGGTCCACCATCCCGTGTTCGAGGAGTCCTACTGCGTCGACGGCCACATGGATTACAACTTCGGCCAGCTGTCGCAGGGCGCCTACTTCTTCCGCCCGGCCAAGGTGAAGCACGGCCACTTCATTGCCGGCGAGGAACGCGGCTGGACCGGGTTCTTCCGCCTGGACGGTGCGCTCATCAACTGGATCACGGTGAACGAGCGTGTTGTCGTCGAGGGGACCGCGGTGAATTACGACCCCGTCACGCAGGCCCCGGTCATCGCCGGCATTCCGGTGCGGTCGCGCTCGACAGGGGAGTGGGATCTCGACGGCAAATGACCGACCGTCCGGTCGTCGAATTTTTCTACTGCTTTTCCTGCCCCTGGACCTACCTGGCCTTCGTGCGCCTGCAGGAGGCGGCCATGCGGGCCGGTGCGGCGATTGCGTTCCGGCCGATCGTGAACGCCTGGCTGCCGAGGTCCGCGCAGGACATCTTCAACTCGCTGCGACGGCCCGCCGACCCGGCCGCGGCTGCCTACGCCGCCAAGGACCTGCGGGACTGGGCGCGGTTCTGCGGAGTGAGGATTGAGCACGCGCGCCTCTGGCACGGTTCGCCCGAGTGGGCGCAGCGCGGATCGATCGCGGCGATGCAGCTGAACCTGATCGGCCCCTACGTAACGACGATGTTCCGCGAGATCTTCGGCGAGGGACGGGACGTCTCCGAGCGTCCCGCCGTGATCGATGCTGCCGCCGGCTGCGGGCTGTCCGGCCCGCAATTCGAGTCGCTGCTCTCGTCGGAGGACGCGGTGGCCGCAGTCCACCATAACACCGCAGAGCTGCGCCGGCGCGGGGGATTCTCCTCACCCACGATGCTCGTCGGGGAGGACATGTATTTCGGCCACGACCGCATGCCGCTGCTCGAGGCGGCGCTGATGCTGGCGGCCGACCAGCCGTTCATCGCGCCCGGGGAGCACGGCCGCTAACCGGCAGGCACGGGTCTCCGCGCCGGCTCGAGAGCGGCCGGCAGGCGCTACTCAGTTCGAGTGGCCGTGCTTGTGCCCCGGCCCGTGCGTGTGGGTATGACCGCCGCGGCTGTGCGTGTGGCCGCCGCCATGGGAGTGCGACTCGTCGTGATCGTGGCTGTGCGGCGGACCAGAGTCGAGCACGTGGCCCACCCTGCGCCTGGCCTTCGGCGCTCCCACCTCCGGCGACTTCCGCCATCCCGATCCGCGCAGCTGAAAGGCCGGCGCCGAGACGTTCTTGATGAGCTTCAGCCTGCCGCACTGCGGACACTTGCGCAACGCTGGCTCCGCGGCGCCCTGCAGAGCATCCATCCTGTGGCCGCAGGCCTGGCACTGGTACTCGAAGATCGGCACGGGGTGCTCCCCTCAGCGAACGGTGCGATGCTACACCACGCACGAGTCTGCCCGCGACTCGCAGCGGCGCCGTCCACATTTGTGAACAGAGCGTTCAGAGCTGTCCTTGACCGTCCCTGGGGCCGGGTGTAAACGTCGGCCAACAACTCGCAGTAATCCATCGCCGTCGCGCCCGCTCGCGACGGCACGGCACGGGGCACCGATGAGCACGCAACGCCGGCATCTGCGGGGCAAGATCGCCTACGTCAGCCACCAGAAAGGTGCGCCGATCGAGTACGGCCGCGAACGCTTCGGGTACATTTGGCACCCGGACGGGCAGTGGACCATCCGCTCGGTATGCGAGATCGAGAAGGGGCCCGTGCGGGCGAGGCACGTCGTCCGCGAGGTGACCTACAGTATGGACCGGGATGGCTATCCGCTTGACTGCGCGGTCCGGCTGCATCAGGACGGCGAGTTCCTCGGCAGCGGATGGTTCCGGTTCGCTGGCCACGTCGCGGAATGCGAGGTGTACAGCCGGACCTTCGGCCGCGTGCATCAGCGAATGGAACTCGAGGAGCGGGTGCGCTCCTTCGGTGCCCACGCGCTCACCTGCGACCTGACGCATTGTGCCCGGTACGATCATCAGTCCGGCGAGCGGATCCAGCGCACGCGCGCGCTGATGTCGTCGCTCGAGCACGACGGCTGCTCCGGCCCGCTGCTGAGCCAGATCGAGTTCGGCATCGAGTACGCGGGCCGTGAATCCGTGTCCGTCCCCGCCGGGACGTTCGACGCCGATCACTACGTCTTCCATCTGCAGGGCTCGCTTCCCGAGGAGCACCCGACGGAAGAAGTGTGGTGCCTGGCGGGCACCTTCGCGTTCGTGAAGATCCGCGTCGGCGGCTACATGAACTCGACGTTTGAGCTCACGGAGCTCGAGGAGGGGTTCTGAACGAACTTCGCGGACGAGCCGGAGCGTTGCACGGATGACGGCGACCCAGGAACCGATGCACGAGGTCGTCAGAACGCCGGCTGGCGAGCGGTGGCGGATCCTGTTCTTCAGCCTGTTCGCCTGGACGATCACCAACCTCGACCAGTCGCTGTTCGGCTACGCGATCCCGGGCATCCTCGAGGAGTTTCACGTCGGCCTCGAGACCATCGGTTACATTCTGGCGATCTCGTTCACGGTGTCCGCGGTCCTCGTGTCGGTCGCGGGAGTCGCGGCGGATCGCTACGGCCGCCGGTTGACGCTGGTCGCCCTGCTGGCGGCCTCGGCCCTGCTCGTCTCTCTGCAGAGCTTCGCCAAGACGCTGGCTGTTCTGACGCTGCTGCGCGCCCTCGCGTTCGGCCTGAGCGGTGGCCTCGCGCCCGTCACCAGCGCCTACGTCGCCGAGGCCTCTCCGCCACGCCATCGCGGCCTGCTGATGGGGGCGCTGCAGTGCGGCTACCCGCTGGGATGGTTCCTCGCGTCCCTGATCGCCGGGCCACTGCTCGCAGCCTACAGCTGGCGGTCGCTGTTCCTGTTCGGGTTCGTGGTCGTGCCGCTGGCGTTCCTCATCGGGCGACAGCTGCCCGAGAGCCGCCATTTCACGGCCGCCCGGGCGACCCGAGGCTCGCAGCCGCCAGGCTCGAGATGGTCGGGCGTGGCGCAGCTGTTCACGCCCGAATACCGGCGACGCACGATCGCCTGCATCGTCATGTTCTTCTCTTACGGCTGCGCCTACGCAGGCACGGCCTTCTTCTTCCCGACGTATTTCAACCAGGTCCGCGGCTACACGCCGTCGGAAGCGGCCTACCTGGTGGGGCTGTCGAACGGAATCTCCGCATTCGGCTACATCGGCGCGGCGCTCGTCGGCGAGCACCTCATCACGCGGCGCAATACCGCCGCGATCTGGTGCATCGTCGGGGCCATCGCACTGACCGCGCTGTTGTGGTTGCCGACCGAACGGTGGCACGACACCGTGCTCTTTGCGATCACCACCACGTTCTTCTACGGCACGAACGGCGTGATCGCGACCCTGCTAGCGGAACTCTATCCGACCCGGATGCGCACGACGGCCTACGCCATCTGCGGATCGGCTGCCCTGAGCATCGGCTTTGCCCTGTACCCGATGGTGGTGCCCGCCGCGGTCGCGGCCTTCGGCTGGCGGTTCGCGCTGTCGGTCGCGATCGCGCCGCTGCTGCTCATTGCGGCCGCTTCCGCTTTGATGCTGCCCAACCTAAGCTCCGGCAGCGAGGTCGCGGTCTGATGGACTACGCGGGAGCAGCGGACCGCGGCGAGTGGGCGGGGCACGAAGGCGTGAGCAGCGGTCGAGCGCGTCTCCTCAGCGCCTGACCGCCTCCGATGCCGCAGAACGGAAAGGAACGACCATGGCGGGCTACATCGACATCGTCTGCAATCTCTACGACCCGGAAGGCGTGCGCAAGCAACAGACCGGGATCGATGAGGGCTTCAAGAAGCAGATCCGCATGGATCCGCGTCTGTGGGGAGGCGTGCCGGTCTCGCAGTACCTGCGCAAGATGGATCGTGCGGGCATCGAACGCTCGCTGCTGGTCGCGGTACGGGCCGGCGACAGGAACGTCCGCGGCAGCTTCGAGGTGCCGTACGAGCGTATCGCGAAGGTCTGCGCGAAGTACCCGGACCGGTTCTCGGGGCTGGCGGGCGTCGACCCCTGCCGTGGAATCCAGCAGCTGCGCGATCTCGACTACGCCGTCAACAACCTCGGCTTCGTAGGGGCGCACCTCTATCCGCACTGGTTCTGCCTCGCCCCCGACCACGCGAGGTACTACCCGATCTATGCCCGCTGCGCCGAGCTCGACATCCCGATCATGATGCAGATCGGCCATAACCTCGTGTACTCGCGCGCGCGCCGGCTGCCTTCGGTGGGCCGGCCGATCGCACTCGACGCCGTCGCCATCGATTTCCCGACGCTGAAGCTGATCGGCATCCACATCGGCGTGCCGTGGACGGAGGAAGCGATCTCGATGGCCTGGAAGCACGAGAACGTCTACCTCGGCGGCGATGCGTACGCGCCGAAGCACTGGCCCGCGGCCTTCGTGCACTACGCCCGAACCTACGGCAGTCACAAGGTGCTGTTCGGCACCGACTGGCCGGTGATCGATCCGGAGCGCGCCGTACAGGAAATCGATGCCCTGCGTCTGCCGGAGAAGGCGCAGCGGCAACTGATGCGGGACAACGCGCTCGCGGTGTTCTCGCGCCTGCCGGGCGCAAGGCGGCGCGAGCGAGGCAAAGCCAAGCGGCCAACGGCGGGCTGAGTCGTGGCCCGCGCGACTGCCGACTGGCAACTGCTGCTCTCGGACGGCCTGCACGCCGCCGCCGCACGCTGCCCCGGCAAACCCGCGCTCCGCTGCGACGGCACCACCTACAGCTACGGCCAGCTGGCGGCGCGGGTGCGCCGCGTCTGCGGCGCGGCCGGCAGGCTCGGTCTGCGACACGGGGATCGCGCCGCAATCTTCGCTCCGAACTGCATCGAGTATCCCGAGATCGTCGTTGGCCTCGCCGATGCCGGCGTCATCGTGACGACGCTGAACGCGCGCGCCACGGCGCACGAGATTGCCGCTGCCTGCGACGACTGCGGAGCCCGTGTCCTGCTCGTCCACGCATCCCTTGCGGCGACGGCGCACGCGGCGCGCTTTGTGACCATGGAGCGCATCATCGTGCTGGGCGAGGAATACGAGTCGTGGCTCGACTCTGCGCCCGAGTCTTCACCGGTGAGTAGCCTGCGCACGACGGACCCCTTCGCACTCGTCTACAGCTCCGGCACGACCGGCAAGCCGAAGGGCATCCTGCTCAGCCACCGCTCACGCGTGCTCACCTTTCACGCCATGGCGATGGAGTACTCCTGCTATGGCCCCGAAGACGTGCAGCTCGGTCTCGCGCCAATGGCACACGGGGCGGGCTTCGCGTTCATCATGGCGACGCTGTACTTCGGCGGCACCGTCGAGGTGCTGACGCGATTCGACCCGATGCAGGTGGTGAAGCGTCTGGCCGACGAGCCGTTCACCGGCGTGTTCATGGTGCCGACGCATTTTCAGGCGATCTTCGCGCTGGAGAGGGCCTACCTCGAGCAGCATCGCGGCCGGGCGCGGACGCTGCGTACGATCATCTCGAACGCGGCGGCGCTGCCCCAGGCGGCCAAGGAGGCGATTGTGGATTACTGGGGGCGCGGCAAGCTGCACGAAACCTACGGCTCGACCGAGGCCGGCATCGTCACGAACCTGCGGCCGCAGTACCAGCTCACCCGTCGCCAGAGCGTCGGCCCCGCATTCGCACTGAACACCGTGCGGCTGCTCGACGGCGAGGGACGCGAGGTCGAGCGCGGACAGGTCGGCGAGCTCTACTCGTCCTCGCCGTACCTCTTCAACGGGTACTGGAACCAGCCAGAGGAGACCGCTGGCGCGCTGCGTGACGGCTGGGTGACGGCCGGCGACCTCGCCCGCCAGGACGACGATGGTTTCTACTACATCGTCGACCGGAAGAAGGACATGGTCGTGACCGGCGGGTTCAATGTCTATCCGCGCGAGATCGAGGAGGTCCTGCACCGGCATCCGGCCGTGGTCGAGGCGGCGGTCGTGGGTGTTCCCGACGAGTATTTTGGTGAGACGCTGCGCGCGTTCGTGGTGCCGAGGCCGGGGATGAACGTCGTCGCGTCGGAACTGGAGAGCCATTGCCGGGACACCCTGGCGGGCTACAAGGTGCCGAAGGAGTACCGGTTCATCGCCGAGCTGCCCCGCAACGCGGGCGGCAAGGTCCTGAAGAAGCCCCTCCGCAACGACACGGGCTGAGGCGGGCGTTGCAACGCACGCCCGCGCAACGTGTAGGCTAGGCACCGGGACATCGGCGCCGGAGCGCGCCGGAATGTATGGCTGAGGCGGCCGCCGGGCTGCCGGTGAGCTTGCCACTCGACGGACGCACACCGCTGACCCTCGTGCCGGTCGTCTGAGAGGACCCGATGCCAACTTATCTTGAGCCGACGCAGGAAGCGGGCCGCGAATTTTTCGCACGAGGAATCACTGGAAGCGTGGTCATGCTCAACCTGTTGTGGTATCGCGCGGTGGCGGACTACTCGGCGTCACCGGAGCTGGCTCCCGCGTCGCCCGTCAGTGGCGAGACCGCCTACCGTCGCTACATGGAGCACACTCGGTCGTACCTGGGACGCTCCGGCGGCAAGGTGCTCTTCTTCGGGCGAGGCGCACCGTTTCTGATCGGTCCGGAGAACGAGCGATGGGATGGGGCTCTGCTCGTGCAGCAATCGAGCCCCTCGGCGTTCCTGGCATCCGCGTCCGATCCGCAATACTTGGCCGGCATCGGTCACCGCGCCGCTACGCTGGAGGATTCCCGTTTGCTGCCCTTTCTGGCAGAGAACTGGTGAGGGACACGTGGACATGGGATGGCGCTGTGGCCAGTCGGATTACCGTCACCGATCCCTCGCCAGGATCGACGAGGCGGAGGCTGAGAGATACGACGACTCGGTCGGCCGTCTCAGTCGTGAGGACGAAGAGGCCTACCTGAGCGACCTGCGGCGTGTCGCCGAATTCCGCCCGGGCATGGTGGTGCTCGACGCCGGTGCGGGTACCGGAGCCTTGACCAGTATTCTTGTGCGGCTGCCGGGCGTGTCGTTGACCGCACTCGAACCAGCTCCCGCCATGCTTGCCCGGCTGGCCAGGCGGCCCGAACTTCGCGGTGTGATCACCGTCCAGGGGTTTTGCGATGCATTGGAAGATCGTTGCCATTTCCCGGCGGCGCGATTCGACGCGATCGCTACCCGGCAACTCGCCAACGGGCTGTTCGACCCGTTGACGGCGTTCCGCAACTGGCATCATTGGCTCAAGCCGCGGGGCGCGGTGGTCGTGATCGACGGCCTCTACGGACGCTCCGCATGGACAGGGGCCTGGGAGGAGGACGTCGAAGCGCTTCCGCTGGCCGCCGTGCAGGGGCTGGCGCTGATCCCGTACCTGCTGGAGGCCGCGGGTTTTCGCGTCGAGGCCGTCCAGTTCATGGAGTCCGTCAACGCACGGCCAGCCACGAAGACGCCGCGCTACGTGGTGGTCGCGGCCAAAGAGTCGTAACCCACTCATCCATCGGGAGCTGACACGATGAGCAGCGATTTCCCAAGACCGGGCGCCGCTTCCGCGGCGCTCGACGCGCTCGACGCCTTGAGCGCCGCACCCGATCACCACCACGTCCTGATGGAGAATGAATTCGTCCGGGTCCTGGACACCCGCGTCGGACCTGGCAGATGCACGCCCGTTCACACGCACGAGTGGCCGGCCGCGCTGTATGTGATGAGCTGGAGCAACTTCATCCGCTATGACGCGGAGGACAAATTGCTTCTCGATTCACGGCAGATGGCCTCGCGGCCGGCCGTCGGCACGGCACTCTGGGGCACGCCGCTCGCTCCCCATCGGGTTCGCAACGTCGGCGACGCTGAGTTGCGGGTGATCGCCGTCGAGCTCAAACGGACGCTGGCCTGAGCCGCGAGCACCCGGTGAGCGCTGCGGTGGAGCCCTTTGTGCTGCACGTGCCGGAGTCCGCACTGGACGACCTGCGCCGCCGGCTTGCCGCCACCCGCTGGCCCGAAGCGGAAACGGCTGAAGGCTGGACGCAGGGCGTGCCCCTCGATCGTGCCAAGTCACTCGTCGAGTATTGGCAGCACCAGTACGACTGGCGGCGCTGCGAGGCCATGCTCAACGGCTTCGGCCAGTTCCGCACGACTCTCGACGGTCTCGGCATCCACTTTCTGCATGTCCGTTCCAAGCACGCCGGCGCGTTGCCGCTGCTGCTCACGCATGGCTGGCCGGGATCGGTCGTCGAGTTTCATAAGGCGCTCGGCCCACTGACCGACCCGGAGGCCTTCGGCGGTGATGCGGTGGATGCCTTTCATGTGGTCGTACCCTCGCTGCCGGGCTACGGCTTTTCGGACAAGCCAGCGCGGAGCGGCTGGAACCTCGAGCGCATTGGGCGCGCGTGGATCGAGTTGATGGCGCGACTCCGCTACGACCGCTACGTCGCGCAGGGCGGGGACTGGGGTGCGGCCGTGACCACGACGATGGCACGGCTGAGGCCCAAGGCGCTGGCCGGCATACACCTGAACATGGTTTCGGTGCGTCCGCAGGCGGTGTCGCAGAATCCGTCACCGGAGGAACAGGACGCGCAGGCCGCTCTCGCGTCTTACGTCCGAACCCAGTCCGGATACTCGAGCCAGCAGGCCACGAAGCCGCAGACGCTCGGCTACGCACTCGCGGATTCACCCGCCGGCCAGGCGATGTGGATCTACGAGAAGTTGCAGTCGTGGACCGAGTGCGGCGGTGATCCGGAATCCATCCTGACCCGCGACGAGATCCTCGACGACATCATGCTGTATTGGTTGCCGAACGCCGCCGCGTCGTCGGCACGGCTCTACTGGGAGAGCTTCCGCGGCTTCAACCAAACCGGCGTCGAGGTCCCGACCGGCATCAGTCTCTTCCCGAAGGAGCTGTTTCGTCCGCCGCGTCACTGGGCGGAGGCCGCGTATACGAACATCGTGTACTGGAACAAGGTCGAGCGCGGCGGGCATTTCGCCGCCTTCGAGCAGCCGGAGCTATTCGTGCGGGAACTGCGCAGCTGCTTCCGCCAGCTGCGCTGATGCCCGGGCGACCTTCGTTCATCACGCGACCGGATCCGGGCCACGAATCGGACTGTCAACGCTGCGACGGTCGCGCCGGCGGTGTGGGTGCTCTGCCCCGGGGCGCCGTTTGCGGACAGCTAGGGCGAGGCCGCCGCAGCGGACGAGCGCGCGCCAAAGCTTCGCCAGTGACCGCGACCTAGCGCCGGTAGTCGACCGCGATCGCGGCGAGGTACAGCCGGCTCTCCGGGTAGGTGCCGGTCAGCGGCCCGACGCCCGGCAGCGGAAGTGGGTGGCCGCGCTGCTCCACGTGGACGTCACCCTGCTGGACGACCGACAGGGCGAGGCGGATGGTGAGATCGTCCCGCGGCTGCCAGTCGCCGCCGAGCCCGACGCGCAGCTGGCTCGCCACCGGGAAATATCCGGGCATCGCGCCATCGGGCGAAGGATCGCTGTCGTAGCCCAGCCCGGCGCTGAGGCTGAAGTCATCCCGTAGCCGATGACGTACCCCCACCGACGCGCCCCACGTGTCGCGCAGCCCGTCCGCGAACAGCCGGCTGGTGCCGAACCCGCTGGTCTGTCGTGCCTGCCCGAGCACCGACCAGTCCTGCCACCTGACCGTGCCGGCGAGAAGCGTATCCGGCGATGCCTGCCAGGTTGCGCTCATGAGGGCCTGCTGTGGCAGGGCGAAAGAGAGCGATGTGGGGCCAGCCTGTTGCAGCATCGCGCCGAGCACGGGATGCAGGTCGTTCGCTGTCACGTCGAGTTCAATGGTGTGGTGCACGGCCGAGGTCCACGCCAGACCGAGCTGAACGTCGGGGCGCGGCTGGTACGCGACGCCGAGGTCGCCGCCCGGCGACCAAGAGTGCCCGCGCAGGGTGAGGTGTCCATCCGGCAGCCCGGCGGGCGGGCCGTAGAAAGCCGCGCTGTTGTTGACCGCGATCGAGGCATCGATGTCGGTGTACTGCGCGCGCAGTGTTGCCCCGACCTGCAGGCGGTCGCTGACACGCCAGGCGATTGCCGGGGCGACGTTGAACGATCGAATCTGCTCGCGCTCGATGACCCTCCGTCCGACCCATTCATCGCCGAGGTCGGCACCGAGCCCAGCGTAGCTGTAGAGACCCAGGCCCCAGGAGAACTGCGACCCGGAATGCACGGCGAAGGCTGACCCACCCAGCGCCGTCCCCGACTGGTTGTGAGCCGAGCCCGGCGTACTGCCGCTGCCTTCGAACTCGAGGTGCAGCGACGCGGGCAGCATCGCCAGGGTGACGACGGTGCCCGGCAGGCGTGCGATGCCGGCCGGGTTGGCCGCAAGCGTTGTGCCGTCCAGGGCGAGGGCGGCGGAACCCGCGCCCGCCATGGCCATGTCGGAGCCGCCGGATTCGGAGATCCAGACGCCGCCTGCCTCGCAGGCCGGACTGGTGAAAAACGCAAGGCAAGACGGCAGCACCACCAGGGCGCCGCGGGCCGGCCACGACCATTGGCTTGGCATTCCCGTATCCATTCAAGCCGGAATTGGCTGGCATACATTACGGTCTGCCAGGAGGCCAAGCTCCGTAATCGTACGGCGCTATTTTCGTTTTCTTTCACTATAGTCGACGGCATGAGTACCGCCCGGCAGTCGCGCACGGCAGCGCTTGTCCACCAGATCGCCGGTCAGCCCGAGGTGAGCTGCCGCATCGCGGCGGATCCCCCCTTCGTCATCGGGCGGCATCGCGTGCTGCTCGAAACCGCCGAGACTCCGGCGGCGCCGGCCCCCGTCATCCTCGTGCATACGGGCGGCAAAGCCTTCTCGTATCGGACGCGGGCCGCTGCCGACCGCACCTCGCTGCCTGGTCTGGTCACCTTCCTGCCGACTGGCTCGCGGGCGGAGGTTGCGCTGCGCGGGGTCGGCGAGGGCCTGATCCTGTATTTCGATTCCGATCGGCGCGTGCCCGACTGGCTTGCGACACGCCGTGCACGCGAACCGCTGACGTTCGTCGACAATCTGATCCTGTCGCTCGCCCAGCAGCTGCTGGTCGCGGCGACCGTGCCTGACCACGACGAGGACTACCTGCGCCTACTCGGCAACGCGCTGCTCGCCCAGCTGCGCCATGCGCTTGGGGGCATCGCGCTGGTTCCACCGGCGCACGGCTCGCGCAGCGCCATCCTGCTCGTGCATCACGCCATCCAACTCATCCAGGACGGGTTGGACGGGGCACTGACCGTGCAGCGGATCGCAGCCCGCGTCGGTGTCGGCACGACGCATTTCTCCAACGTGTTCTCGCGGGTCACCGGCGTCACGCCGCACCAGTACATTCTGCGCGCGCGCACGGGCCGGGCCAGCGAGCTCCTGCGGATGACGTCGCTCTCGGTCGCCGAGGTGGCGACGTCGGTGGGTTTCGCCGGTCAGGCACATTTCTGCACGGCCTTTCGCCGGCAGACGGGAGTCACGCCGACGGCCTACCGTCGCCGCTGCCGTGAGGCTGCGGAGCGGAGAACGTAGCGCGTGCGTCAGCTCGCGTCGGTCAGGGAGCCGGCGAGGGCCCTGCGGAACGGCGTGAAGCGGTTGCCAATCCTGAGGGCGGCATCGCGCAGGAAGCGTGCCGGCAGGCTGTCGTTCGTGTAGAGCGTGGCGATCATTCGTGTCGCCACGTAGAGCGGCCGTGTGGCAATGCGCAGGTCGCGCTCGTACTTCGACAGCAGGTCCGCGGCCGCGATGTCGGATCTCCGCCCGAGCGCCAGCCGGATGCCTTTCGCGAGCAACTCCGTGCCGAGGAGCCCGAGGTTGAAGCCGTGTGCCGTCACCGGGTGCATACCCACCGCCGCATCGCCGACCACCGCGAAGCGCTGTGCCACGAAGCGCCGTGGATAGACACCGACCAGCGGGTAGGCGTGCCGCGTGCTAATGAGCCGCATGGCGCCGAGGCGGTTGAGAAAGCGCTTCGCTGCGTCGCGGGCGAAGGCGTCCTCGTCCATGACCATGAGGTGCTCGATCTCGTGGTGTGGCAACGTGATGACCACGGAGGCGCGCTCGCCGTTCATCGGCAGCATGGCGAGCGTCTGGCCGTAGTCGAACCATTCCCAGGCAACGTGCTCGTGCGGCACGGTGTGGCTCATCACGCACACCAGCATCGTCCGGCCGAAGTCGTGCATGGCGGCCGGGATGCCCATGGCGCGCCGGGTCTCCGAGAAGCGGCTGTCCGCGGCCACGACCAGCGGCGCGCTCAGCCGCTGGCCTGAAGCGAGCGTGAGGTGCGCGGCGTCGTGGTCGGCCTCGATGTGGGTGACGGCCGCCCCTGCGAGCAACGTCGTCTGCGGCGAGTCCATGGCCGCGGCGAACGCCGCGCGGCGAATGAGGTGGTTCGAGACCAGGTAGCCGAGCTCATCACGGCGGCCGTCCTCGTGGGTGATCTGCATCGCGTAGTGCGATTGGCCGTTCAGCACTTTGGCGTCGCGCAGGGGCGAGATGTCGGTTGCGGGGATGCGCTCCCATACGCCCAGCCGGCGCAGCGTCGCGGCGGAGCGATGCGTTAGGGCGATTTCCCGGCCGTCGAACGGCGGGTCGGCGAGGCTCGCCTGCGGCTGCCTTTCGATGAGCAGCACCGTGAGCGGGGTGTCCGCGAGCGCTCGCGCGAAACACAGGCCGGCCGGGCCCGCGCCCACGATCATCACGTCGTAATCCATGCCCGAAGCCCTGATAATGGCGACGCCGTGGCGGCATCGTACGCCGATATTCAGGCGGCAGGCGGCAGGCGACAGCGAATGGGACCGCTAATCACTTTGAAGGTGCACGAAGCCCTGCTCCAGGCGCGCAGGAGCGGTGCGGCTGCGCTCGAATGCTCGCTGGATCTCGACCGCTCGATCACTCGCGTCGAGATCGAGGAGGTGGGCTGGTCCTGGCAGGGCCGGCAATTCCCGTACGTCGAATCCTGCCGGGAGCGCACGATCTACCATTGGGACGGCACGGCGTTCCGGCCGGCGTCGCTGTACGGCGCCGCGCTCGTCAAGCTGGTGCCGACGGAGTGGGGTCCGCCGACCTTCGAGATCGACGGCATCAAGATGCTGCCGACTGCGCGCCTCTCGCCCTACGAGGACGCGGCGCGGAAAGTGGAGCTGATCGAGCCGCGCGGCAAGGTGATCCTCGACACCTGCGGCGGCGTCGGCTATTTCGCCGCCTGGTGCCTGCGCCTGCAGGCGCGACACGTCCTGTCCTACGAGAAGAACCCGGACGTGCTCTGGCTGCGCCGCCTGAACCCATGGTCGCCGCCGCCGGATGCCGCCCTGAGCCTGACCGAGGGCGACGTCGCCGAGCACGTCGCGGGCCTGCCGGCGGGCTCCGTGGACGCGGCCCTGCACGATCCGCCGCGCTTTGGCATTGCCGGGGAGCTCTACTCGCAGGCCTTCTACGATCAGCTCGCCCGGGTACTGCGGCGCCGGGGCAAGCTGTTCCACTACACCGGTACGCCGAACCGGCTGAGTCGCGGGCGGGCCCTGCCGCAGGAGGTCGTCCGGCGGCTGCGCAGCGCGGGGTTCGCCGCGGAGCCAAGCGGCGACGGCGTGCTCGCCGTCAGGCTTTGAGGCGGGCCCGGCCCATTTTTGTAATTGCCCGTCGATCTGCGATACTCGCGGCCCCGACCCCTTGCCGCTAGGACGCGACCGATGACCGATCCGGCCCCGGCCGCCGCGACGACGGCGAACGCCCCCGATCCCTCGCTCATCAGCTGGACCCACTGGATGTATGCGCTGCACGGACTGAGTGCGGCGATCGGCATTTTCGGTTCGCCGATGGTCGTGACGGCATTCGTGTTCGGCTGGCCGTCGATCATCGCCGTAATCATGAACTACGTTAAGCGAAGCGAGGCGCGCGGCACCTGGCTCGAGAGCCATTTCGACTGGCAGCTGCGCACTTTCTGGTTCGCCTTGCTGTGGTTCGTGCTGATCGGCCTGTTCTCCTTGCCGCTCGTCCTGGCGCTCGGGCTCGGCATCGTGACGTGGATTCTCGGCGCGGTGGTCGTCGGTATCTGGATCATCTACCGGGTCGTGCGCGGCTGGCTGACCCTTAAGGACAGCCGGCCAATCGCCACCTGAGGCGCGCCACGCCGATCGGCCCAGTCCCGGCAGGCCCACACCCGCCATTCATTCTTCTCCCAGCAGGATCCGCCATGCTCGTCGCCCAGGACAAGGTCGTACTCATCCACTACACGCTCACCGACGATGCCGGCGCGGTGATCGACACCTCCTCGGGTGGCCAGCCGATGGCCTACATCCAGGGCCAGGGCAACATCATCCCCGGCCTCGAGAAGGCGCTCGAGGGCAAGCAGAAGGGAGACAAGCTCAGCGTCAAGGTCGAGCCGGCCGAAGGCTACGGCGTGCGCGACGACAACCTCCTCCAGGACGTGCCGCGCCGCGCGTTCGGCAGCGTCGCCAGCATCCAGCCGGGCATGCAGTTCCATGCCCAGACTTCGCGCGGGCATACCCGCGTCGTCACCGTCACCAACGTCCAAGGTGACATGGTGACGGTGGACGGCAATCACCCGCTTGCCGGGCAGCACCTGAACTTCGACGTCGAGATCACCGAGGTGCGCGACCCCACCGCCGAGGAACTCGAGCACGGCCACGTGCACGGTCCCGGCGGTCACCACCACCACGACTGAGGTTCCCCGGCGGCCTTGCCGCAGGCGGCCAGAAAGACCAGGGAGGGCGGAGCCTCGCATCCCGTCGCAGCGGCAGGGGATGGACGTAAACGCCGCTGACTGCGCCGGCACGCAGCGGCCAGCGCGCCTCCGGTGGCGTCAGCGCGCGGGCAGCGCTGTCGGTATCCGGAAGCTGCTGTTCAGCGCCGCGAGCGTCAGCGCATCCCGCCCGTAGACGTCGTTGCGGAAGATCACCTGGCCGTCGGCTCGGGGCTGGGCCGTCCAGTAGAGCAGCAGCACCGGGACGGGTTGTGCCAGGTACACGGTCTGCATCTTCTTCGAGGCGACGACTGCGGCCATTGTCGACTGGTTCCACTTCTCCGGATCGCCCAGCACGCGCTCGGCCAGCTCGAAGGCCTTCTCCACGCGGATGCAGCCCGAGCTGAACGTGCGCTGGTCCTTGTCGAAGAGCGACTTGGTCGGCGTGTCGTGCAGGTAGACCATGTATGGGTTCGGGAACATGATCTTCACCAGTCCGAGCGCGTTGTCCTCACCGGGGTCCTGCCGCAGCTGATAGGGAGGCAGGTTGCCGGCGCTGTAGCGCGCCCAGTTCACCGATTGCGGGTCGACCTCGCGGCCGGACGAGTCGATGACGCGGATGTTGTTGCGCGTGAGGTAGCCAGGGTCGTGCTTGAGGATCGGCAGCTTGTCCTTGACCAGGATCGTCGGGGGGATCGTCCACGTCGGGTTGAACACGACGTAGGTGATCAGCGACTTGAAGATCGGCGTCTCGCGGTAAGGGCGGCCGACGATCACCTTCGACGTCCACACCGGCTCGTCGTTCTCGAAGTACGAGACCCGGAAGCCAGCCACGTCCACCAGCACGAACCGGCCATGGATCTCGTGCAGCACCCAGCGCCCGCGCTCGAGATTCACGCGGATCTGGTCGATGCGCGCACTCACCGGGACGTTGAGCGCGGCGCGCGTGCCGGCACCGACGGCGCCGTCGGCGGTGAGCCCGTGGCGTTCCTGGAAACGCTTGACGGCGGCTTCGAGGGACTCGTCGAAGACCGGTGCAGCGGCCGAAGGCGCGGCCATCGCGGCGCCCTCCAGATCGTGCGTGACGCGCAGGCGCTGCCGCAGGGCCGCGACGCGCGGGTCGGTGCCGCCGAGTTTCATCGTCGGACCGTCGGGAATCTGCGGCCAGCCGCCAGCGGCCTCGATCTCGCGGTATTCCTTGAGTCGTTCGCGACCACGCTGGTACCAGACGTGCTGGGGCCGGGCTGCATCGAACGTCTCGCGGATCCGGCCGGCATCGATGGCGGCGCCGAGGCGCTCGAGCGGGTTCGGCGCCGGCTGGCGGGTCGTGAAGTTCCACTTCGAGCTCAGCGTGTCCGGGTTCACCTTGCCGGCGTAGAGGTGATAGGTGGCCAGCATCATTGCGTCCATCGCGAGCAGCTCGAGATCAGCCTGCTCGGTGAGCGCAAGCTTCCTGCCTCGCCGCAGGTCGTCCCGGTAAGACTGCAGGGCCGCGAGGTGATAGTCCTCCGGGTTGAGTCCGTCAGCGCGCACGTCATTGATCGCGGCGAGCAGCAGGTCGAGCCGGCCCGGGGCCGTCCAGTCCGGCTGGAACCGCTGGGTTTCGTAGTACTGCGCAACGAAGTCGCCGAGGACGATCCGGTTGCCTCGCACGTCGTAGCTGCTGCCGTACCGTAGTAGGTCGACACGCTCGCGGATTGCCTCGTTGAGGGCGGTCGTGGCGGCGGGCACCGTCATCGGCGAGGTCGCTTGGCCGTGCACCGGCAGTGCCGCGCAGAGTAGGCCGCAGGCAACGACCGCGGCGGCAGACAAGCGGAACATCAGCATTCTCCTGCGGGCGCCCGGTCCGTTGCAGATTCGCGGGCTCAGTCGTAGCTCATCGGTTCGTTCGAACCACCTTGGCGGTGAGATCATAGGCGTCGGCCGAGGCAATCTCGACATCGGCCCAGTCGCCGGCCTGGAGCCGGCCCGGTCGCGGAATGCGCACTACGCCGTCGATCTCGGGTGCATCGGCCGCCGAGCGCGCGATCGCCCCGTCGGCGGCGGCCGCATCGATGAGTACCCGCATGCGCCGGCCGAGTTTCGCGGCGAGCTTCTCAGCGCTTATCGCGGCGGCGGCGGCCATGAAGCGCTGCCAGCGCTCTTCCTTGACTTCGTCGGGCACGGCTGCCGGCAGCTCGTTGGCCGCCGCCCCCTCCACCGGCGAATACTTGAAGCAGCCGACGCGGTCGAGCCGCGCTTCGCGCAGCCAGTCGAGGAGCAGCTCGAAGTCCTGCTCCGTCTCGCCGGGGAAACCGACGATGAACGTGCTGCGCAGCGTGAGCTCGGGGCAGACCTCGCGCCAGGCGCGAATGCGCTCGAGCGTGTTCTCAGCGTGCGCGGGTCGCTTCATCAGCCTGAGGATCCGCGGGCTGCCGTGCTGGAACGGCACGTCCAGGTAGGGCAGTACGTTGCCCTCGGCCATCAGCGCAATCACGCCGTCGACGTGCGGGTAGGGATACACGTAGTGCAGGCGAACCCACACGCCAAGCGACCCGAGCGCGCGGGCGAGGTCCTCGAAGCGGGTCTTCAACGGCCGACCGCCCCAGAACCCTGTGGTGTATCTGAGGTCCGCGCCGTACGCGCTCGTGTCCTGTGAGATGACCAGCAGTTCCTTGACGCCGGCGTTCACCAGGCGCTCCGCCTCGGTCATCACCTCGCCGATCGGGCGGCTCGCGAGGTCGCCGCGCAGGGCGGGGATGATGCAGAAGCTGCAGCGGTGGTTGCAGCCCTCGGAAATCTTCAAGTACGCGTAGTGCCGAGGCGTGAGCCGGATGCCCTGCGGCGGTACGAGGTCCACGAACGGGTCGTGCCGTGGCGGCAGGTGCTCGTGCACCGCGCCGACCACTTCCTCGTACGCATGCGGGCCGGTGATCTTCAGCACCTTCGGGTGCCGCTCCGTGATCTTGCCGGGCCGCGCGCCAAGGCAGCCGGTGACGATCACCTTACCGTTGCGTGCGATCGCCTCGCCGATGGCGTCCAGCGACTCGTGGACGGCGTCGTCGATGAAGCCGCAGGTGTTGACGACGACGAGGTCGGCGTCCTCGTAGGTACCGACGACCTCATACCCCTCGGAGCGCAGCTGCGTGAGGATGCGCTCGGAATCCACCAGCGCCTTGGGGCAGCCGAGGGAGACGAAGCCGACGCGCGGGGTGCTCACTCGAAGCCGCACATGCCGCCGCCCCCGCAGCCGCCGCCGCCGCAGGGGCTGGAGTCGCACGGACGCTCGTGGCTGCTGCCGAGGGAGCCCGCGTGGATCACGCTGCCGCCGGTGATGAGACGCTCGACCGCGGCGTTTCCGGACGTACCGTCGAGCGGGATGCCGGCGCGACGGCAGAGTTCCCCCCAGTTCGCGACTGTGTCGGCCATCTTGTGGTCGACCTCGACGACGCGGCCGTTGGCGGGGCAGTGATAGTCGTAGGTGGGCATGGCGGCTGGGGCAGTGGTGCAGAAAGGGGGCGCCATCTTAGCGGAATCGACGCAGGCCGCCGATGCCGCCTCAGTGTGGCCCCGTCGACCGCCGCTGCCTCGGCGCGGGGCGTCAGCCGCCGCCGCCGCGCTTCCTCAGGTACAGGCGGTCGTCGAAGCTCATTACCCATCGCGGTCGGTAGACCACGGCCATCGCCATCAGCATGCCGTTGGCCGCGCCTTCGCCGAAGCTCATGAACGGCAGGATGGCAAAGTACTCGGCGCCGAGGTGGGAGGCATCGAGCGCGCTGGAGGCCGCGAGGAGGGCAATGCGGACGAGCCCTGCGAGGTTGAAGGCCAGCCCCGCACCGAGGAACACTGCCAGGAAGAAATAGATGAAGTAGTTGTGCGGCAGGCGGGCGTGGATGAACTCGTGCCACCGCGCCGCGAACAGAGCCGGGACCACCGCCACGCACAACAGGTTCGGCCCATAGCTGCTCCAGTCGGCGTGCCCGGTGCAGGAGAGCACCGCGAGCGCGAGCGCCGCCCCGATCACCGCGAGTTGCCAGCCGTTCATGAGGGTGAACGCGGTCATCATCAGGAACCGCACGGACAGGCCGGGCGTGACACCTGCCCGCATCGACCACAGCAGCACCAGAAACGCGGCGTAGGACAGCCAGACCAGCTGGCGCTCGCGGTCCTCAAGCCACACACGCCATGGTGCCGTGATCAGCGCAGCCGCCAGCACCGCGGCCGAAACGAGGCTCGTCCCGAGCCGCGTGCCCGCCGTCAGCAGGCCGGCTTCGATCAGCACGACGTCATCAGGCGGCGGGAGGGTCGCCCGGCTTGATCGCGGCGGCGAGTTCGCCTCGCGCCTGCGCCGAGACGCTCCGCAGGTGCAGGTCCCGTTGCGGGAACGGTATCGGGATGTCGGCCGCCGCAAGCGCATCGTACAGCCGCATGGCGATCTCGCTGCGGATGTTTACCCAGTCGGCGAAATTGTGGGTCCACGCACGGATCCCGAAATCGAGCGAGTTCGGGCCGAAGCCGGCGAACACGGCGCTCGGCTCGGGTTGGGCGGCGACCCCCGGTGTCGACTTGGCGACGTCCAGCATGAGCTGCATCACCTGGCGCGGGTTCGAGCCGTAGGCGACGCCAACGTTGACCTCGATCCGCCGGCTCGTGTTGCTCAGCGTCCAGTTGATCAGCTTCTCGGACAGCAGTGTGCCGTTCGGCACGACGACGTCGGCGCCATCGAACGTCGCGAGGGTTGTCGCCCGCATCCCGATCTCGCGGATCGTGCCCTGCGTGCCGGAGACCTCCACGACGTCACCCGGCTGGATCGGTCGTTCAAACATGAGGATGAGGCCGGAGACGAAGTTGTTGACGACCGTCTGTAGGCCAAAGCCGATGCCGACGCTGAGGGCGCCGACCACGAGCGCGAGCTGGCTCAAACGAAAACCGGCGGCCGCGAGTGCGACGAAGATGCCGGCCATGATGAGCGCGTAATAGGTCAGCGTCGAAATGCTGTTGCCGACACCGCGCGGCAGCGCCATCTTCGGCAGGACGTCGTCCTGAAGCACGAGCCGCGCGGTCCTCGCGACCCAGTACGCGATCCACAGGGAGAAGGCGAACAGCAGGATGCTGCCGGCAGTTACGGAGAGCTCGCCCATCTCGAGCGGGTAGCCGAGCACGCTCTTCAGTGCGCCGAAGACCGGGCGCGCGATGCGGAACTCGTTCAGCGTAATGACGAGCCACGCGACGAGCGCGGCCAGCATCAGCAGCTTGTTGACGCTCTCGAGCAGCGGCCCGGCATGCTGGGTGAGGACCCTGAATTGCGTCATTACGCGTCGCGCGAGCAGAAGGCGGATCATTGACACCAGCAGGTTCGCGCCCGCATAGAGGACCAGACCGAGGTAGGCGCTGTAGAGGACGGCACCGCAGAGCATCTCGGCGAGCGACACGTTGCCGATCAGGTTGGCGACGATGGCCACGAGCAGCGCGGCGACTGCGGCCCAGCCGAGGATCCGCACGATGGGTCGCGTGCGGTCGAGGGGGTTCGGCGTGCCGCCTCGCTTTGCGGTGAGCAGCAACCAGGCGAGGGCGACGACCGTCAGGACCGCCACCGCCATGAGGTACAGGCGGAAATAGAGGGCCTGAGCCAGCAGCAGGAAACTCAGCCGATAGAGCAGGAACAAGGCCGTGGCGATGTACGGCCAGGCGCCCAGCACAGCGAAGATCTCGGGCGGCAGCAGGCGCAGCACGGGGATCAGCGCCAGCAGCAGCGCGACGAAGGGAAGTATCAGCGGCGCGTCCGGGAAGAGGAACAGGATGCCAACCAGCACCAACACAAGCCACGCCGAAACCGGCCGCAGCAGCACCTGCGCCGCCGCGCGCATCTCGGCGTCGCTCGCGATCACCTTGCGCGAGCGGCGAGTCAGCCATACCAAGAACGGGAGCAGCAGCAGGGCGCCTGTCCCGTACCAGCGCACGCGGCTAGCGTTGAACTCGCCCCATTCCCGCAGAAAGTCGAGCTCGGGTCTCAGGCCGGCGACCGCCCCCGCCAGCTCGACTTGGGTGAATCGGGGATCACCCCAGGCTTCCCAGAGCGGTGTCGAATCGATCATGGACAGCCGCCGGTCGTGGTAGGCGATGGCCGAGGCGATACTCTTGCGGCCTGCGTCGATGTTGGCCTGCACGAGATTCGCCTGGCGCCCGAGCTCGATCTGGCGGTTTAGCGGACCCGACAGCGCCCGGTCGGCCTGCGCGATCTGGGCCAGGATGTTGCTTACCCGGTCGCTGAGCGCGGAGGCGGCGCCGCTCGAGCCCATCGCCGACTGGGTCGCTTCCCAAACGACTCGGCGCGCCGCCAGTTCCGTCGCATCCTCCGCATAGGGCGAGGAGACACGCTGAAGGTCCCGGCGCCAGTCGGCGAGCTCGCGTGCATAGAAGTTCCAGTGCTTCATCAGGTTTTCGAGGCGCATGGCCGCGAGTTCCTGCATCTCCTGCCGGCTGAATACCTGGGACAGCTTGGCGATGCTGACGGTCATCGCCTCGAGCTGCGGCACGAGCTTTGCGCTGGGATCCTTCTGCTGCGACCGCCGGATCACGTCCTGTATGAAGCGTTCGTCGGTATCGGCCCGCGTGGGAATGTCTCCGAACGCCAAAGGCTCGACCGCCGACTTAGCCGGTTCGGTCGCGGCAGGCTTGGCGGGCACCAGCGGTCCAGCGGCCGCGGCGACGGATGCCGCCAGAGCGAGTGCCAGCCCCAGAAGGACGTGGCGCCGGAACGGCGTTCGGAGGCGGCGCATGGGATTCGATCCGTTATCTGCCGGCGATTGGAGCATTGTCGCACCAGTACTTGCTTTCCCACCACGCCGGGCGCAGGCAGCCGCCGTGCGATCTGGCAGAATGCGCGCCCTGGCCGCCGGATTTCCTATCCATGCACGAGTTCATCAAGTCGGTGCTGCAGTGGTACCTCGGCGCGCTCGACCAAGGCGGCTACCCGCTGGTGGGCCTGCTCATGGCGATGGAGAGCTCCATCATCCCGCTGCCGAGCGAGTTCGTGATCCCGCCGGCGGCCTACCTGGCACAAGCCAAGGGGACCCTCACGCTGCCGGGGATCGTGCTCGCGGGGACGGTCGGGTCGTGGGTCGGCGCGAGCGCGATGTACTGGCTCGCCTATTTCCTCGGCCGGCCGCTGCTCCTGCGCTACGGGCGTTACGTGATGATCACGCCCGAGAAGATCGCGAAGGCCGAGGCTTGGTCGTCGCACTACGGCGGCGTCGGCATCTTCATCTCGAGGGTGCTGCCCGTCATCCGCCACCTGATCGGCATCCCGGCCGGGGTCGTGCACATGAACTACGGGTGGTTCTCGCTGGCGACCGTCGCGGGTTCGGCGCTCTGGTGCAGCGTGCTGTGCTGGGTCGGCGTGACCGCGGGCCAGGACCAGCTTCTGATGCAGGGCAGCCTGCACCGCATTTCGCTGTGGGCCGGCGGCCTGATGATGGTCGTCGGCGCGCTCTACTACTTCTTCGTGCATCGCCACATGCGGCATTGAGACTGAGCTCCGCACGCGCGACGCGTCGCGGCGCGCGGCGGCCGAGCATGGATTCTCCGGCGGCGGTGGCGGATCATGCTGTGACGGTCATCAAGTGCAGTCGCGAGGTTGGGTCATGCGCTGGGTCATGCGGTCAAAGATTCACAACGCAACGGTCACGGAGGCCAATCCCGCCTACATCGGTTCGATCACGATCGACGAGGACCTCATCGAGCGCGTTGGCTTGTGGATCGGCGAGAAGGTGCTGGTCGTTTCCAACACGACCGGTGCGCGGCTCGAGACATACGTCATACGCGGACCGCGAGGCAGCGGCGCCATCTGCATGAACGGTGCGGCGGCTCACCTGATCCGGGCCGGGGACCAGGTCATCGTGATGGGGTTCGAACTGACCGATCACCCGATCAAAGGCAAGGCGGCGTTGGTCGACGCGTCGAACCGCTTCGTCCGCTGGCTCGGCGAGGAGCACCATCAGACGGTGGAGTCGGGCGCACCTGTGCGATAGACGGCCCTACCGCCGCCAAGGCCGTCCCTCTGTTCCAGGAAAGGGATGAGACTCAAGCGGCCTTGGGCACCACCCCGTCGATCGCAGCGCTGACCGCGTCCCCGACCTGCTCGAGCCACACTAACGTGAGCTCCTTGCGCACGCTCTCCGGGATGTCGTCCAGGTCGCGACGGTTGCGTGCCGGCAGCATCACGGTGCGGATGCCCGCACGGTGCGCAGCGACCGTCTTCTCCTTGATCCCGCCGACCGGCAGCACCAGCCCGCGCAGGCTGATCTCGCCGGTCATCGCCACGTCGTTGCGCACCTTGCGTCCTGTGAGCAGCGAATAGAGCGCCGTGTACAAGGCCACCCCCGCGCTCGGGCCGTCCTTGGGAATCGCACCGGCCGGCACGTGCACGTGGATGTCGCTCTTCTCAAACAGCGCGCCATCGAGGCCCAGCACCTCCGATTGCGACTTGACCAGGCTCAGCGCCGCCTGCGCACTCTCCTTCATCACGTCGCCCAGCTGCCCCGTGAGAATCAGTCGGCCGGCCCCCGGCACCCGGGTGGCCTCGATGAACAAGATGTCACCGCCGACGGGCGTCCAGGCGAGGCCCGTGGCCACGCCCGGCACGCTGACGCGCATCGCCACCTCGTTCTCGAAGCGCGGCGCACCGAGAATCGAGGCTACCTCCGCCGGTCCGATGCGCACCGAGTCAGCCTTGCCCTCGGCGACGCGCACCGCGACGTTGCGCAGTACGGCGCCGATCTGGCGTTCCAGGTTCCGGCAACCCGCCTCCCGCGTGTAGTCGCGCGCGATCTGCCGCAGCGCATCGTCGGTGATCGAGGCCTGCTCGGGCTTCAGGCCGTTCGCCTCGAGCTGGCGGCGCACGAGGTAACGGCGTGCGATCTCGACTTTCTCCTCCTCCGTGTACCCGCTCAACTCGATGATTTCCATGCGGTCGCGCAGGGGCCCCGGGATCGTGTCGAGCTGGTTCGCGGTGGCGATGAACAGCACCTTCGACAGGTCGAAGGGCACGCCGAGGTAGTTGTCGCGGAACGTCGAGTTCTGCTCCGGGTCGAGCACCTCGAGCAGCGCCGAGGCCGGGTCGCCCTGGATGCCAGCGCCGAGCTTGTCGATCTCATCGAGCATCAGCACCGGGTTGCGCGTGCCGGCCTTGCGGATGGCCTGCACGATGTTGCCTGGCAGCGCCCCGATGTAGGTGCGCCGGTGGCCGCGGATCTCCGCTTCGTCGTGCGTGCCGCCCAGGCTCGTGCGCTGGAACTTCAGGCCGAGCGCCCGGGCGATGCTCTGACCGAGCGAGGTCTTGCCGACACCCGGGGGGCCGACGAAGCACAGGATCGGGCTGCGACCCTGGGGGTTCAGCTTGCGCACGGCGAGGTATTCGACGATGCGCTTTTTGATCTTCTCCAGGCCGTAGTGATCGGCGTTGAGGATGCCGCGCGCCCGTTCGATGTCGATGGATTCCTCGTCCAGCTTCGACCACGGCAGGGCGAGCAGGGTGTCGAGGTAGGTGCGCGCCATTGAATATTCGCCGCTCGCCTCGTTCATGCGCTCGAGGCGCTTCAGTTCCTTGCGCGCGTGCTCCTCGATATCGGGCGGCATGCCCGCCTTCGTAATCGCCTCGCCGAGTTCCGCGACCTCCTCGCTGCCGCCTTCCTCGCCCAGCTCCTTCTGGATCTGCTTCATCTGCTCGCGCAGCACCATCTCCCGCTGGCGGTCGTCGATCGCCTCCTTGGTCTGCTGTTCGATCTGCCGCGAGAGCTTCAGCACCTCGACCCGCTTGGTCAGGTGGATCGCGACGCGCTCGAGGCGGTCCTTGACCTCGAGGGTATCGAGGATCTCCTGCTTCTCCGCGGGCTTGACGTCGAGAAAGCTGGCGATCGTATCGGCGAGCGTGGAGGCGGACTCGATTCCCTGGATGGAGTTCGCCAGCTCGGCCGGTGCCTGGGGCAGGAGCGAGACGGCCTCGACGGCCTTCTGCTTGAGGTAGAACGTGCGGGCCTCAACCTCCGGGCTGGAGGCGCCGGTGTCATTCAGGAACTCGACCCGCGCCACGAGGTAGGGGAAGCCGCCCACGGCGTCGAGCACGCGGAAACGTCGCTCACCCTGGCACACGAGGTGATGCGTGCCGTCGGGCGCGGTGATGTAGCGGACGATCGAGGCGGCCGTGCCGATGCGGTGCAGGTCGTCGAATCCCGGGTCCTCGGTGTTCGGGTTCTTCTGCAGCAGAAAGCCCACCTTGCTCTCGGTGCGGACGGCTTCCTGGGCGCCGGCCACCGTCTTCTCGCGCTTGATGGCGACCGGCAGCACCACGTGCGGGAACAGCACGAGGTTGCGCACCGGCAGGACGATCAGCATGTCCTCCGGCAGTCCCGGCGCGGCCGGTCGCTCCTCGGCGCCCGGAGTGGTTGCAGTGTCGTTGGTCGTGCTCATCCGATCACCCTTGCCCGGTCAGCACCGGGCGAGCAGCAGTTTCAGGCAGCCATTCGCAAGATCCCGCCCGGCCAGCTCCCAGGAACCGGGCGGCAGCGCGAGACGCCGCTCAAAGCGTCCGTAGGGAATCTCCAGCCGCTGGATGGCGGCCTCGGCGGCCCGTCGCGGCAGCTGGCGTTCGCCCCGTACGATCAGCTCGCCGGGCGCGAGCACCAGCTCGATGCGGTCGGCAGGCACGCCCGGCAGGGCGACTTCGATCAGCACCTGCTCGGTGGTGCCATAGACATCCACCGGCGGCTCCCAGCGCGGGCGCTCGGTGGAGCCGGCGAGCCGGAAAAACTGCCGATGCATGCGCTCGGCCTGCTCGAGCAGGCCGACGGCTTCGGACCACATCCAGGCCCCAGGGTCGCGGCGTTTCATCATCGTGCTGGCCGTACGGTTCGGTGCGATGGCCCTGAAGTTGGGGCGGCGACCGGGGACTCAATGGCCTGGGGTGGCCTTCCGCCGAGAGACGGCCATTATATCGTCAATGCAAATTTCTTAAACGTAGTATTTACTCAATAACAGGAACGCGTTTCACAATCAAAAGTACACAAATGAAGTCACCGGCCAAGGGCTTTTCACGGCCGGGCGTGGGCCCGTATGCTCGCGGGGTGTCTAAATTCGATTCCGCGGCTGCCCGCTTCGACGCTGGCTTCTACCGCCGCTTCTACCTCGACCCGAGAACCCGCGTGGTGTCCCGTGCGGAGATGGCGCGACGGGCGGATCTGCTCGCAGCCTTCTTGCGCCACGGCGAACTGCGGGTGCGGTCCATCCTGGACGTCGGCTGCGGGCTCGGCCTCATGCGCAGACCGCTTTTGCGGCATTTCCCGAAGGCCCGCTACACCGGGGTCGAGGTGAGCGAGTACCTCTGCCGCAAGCACGGCTGGCTCCAGGGTTCGGCCGCCACCTTCGTGAGTCCCCGGCCGTTCGATCTGGTCGTTTGCTACGACGTCCTGCAGTACCTCGACGCCCGTCCGGCCGCCGCGGCGCTGCGCAACCTCGCGCGGCTGTGCGTTGGGGTTCTGCACTTCGGCGCGCTGACGCAGGAGGACTGGGAGCTGTACTGCGACCAGCGGCGCACCGACCGCAGCGTCCACATCCGGCCCGCGAACTGGTATCGGCGCCGCTTGGCGCGCTCGTTCATCAATGCAGGCTCGGGCATGTTCGTGCGTCGCGGGACGCCGGTGCACCTGTGGGAACTCGATCAGGTCGAAGTACTGCGGTCGCGCCGCTGACCGGCCGCCACCCGGCAATCGCCAGCCCGCCTGCTCTGCACCGATAGTGTGCGTCCCGGCGCCGGACCGTCACCGCCGGGCTTATCCTCGGCCTGCCGGCGGAGCGCATCTTCGGCACGGCCCCGCGCGGGGCGCTACAATCCGCGGCTTTACACTCCGGAAATCGTCGGACACTCGATGCGATCCATACCGCTGCGTCTGCTCCTGCCCGGCCTGAGCCTCGTCGTCCTTGCCGGCTGCAGCTCCATGCAGACCGCCTGCTTCGACGACGACGCCTACCGGCGGGCGGTCGAACGGGCCCGGCTGCAGATGCCCGAGGGCGTTGCCGGCGGTCAGCGCGCGGCGCCCATCGTGATCCCGCCGGCCGCGCCGGATGCGCCCAAACTCGACCCGCAGCCGCGCTGCATCGACGAGCCGCCGTCGTTCTTCGCTCGCAAGGCCGCAGCGCCGGCCTCTGCAGCCCCTGCAGCCCCCGCAGCCCCCGCAGCCCCGGCACCGCCCCCCAAACAGTGAGCGGCCGAGCGGCAGAACAGGCTGAGCGTCCTTGAGAAGCACAACCCTCCTGAGCGGCATCGGCCTGCAGCCTGGCACCTTGCGTGCGGTGCTGCTCGACCGTCTGACGCGATCGCTCGGCAAGAACCCCGAGACGGCGACGCAGCGCGACATCTACGACGCCCTCTCGATGGCCGTGCGTGAGGAACTCTCCGCGCGCTGGCTTGCCACGCAGCGCCGGGTGTCTCAGGCCGGCGTGAAGCGCGTCTGCTACCTGTCCGTGGAATTCCTGCTTGGCCGTTCCTTGATCAACGGGCTCGCCAGCCTCGACGGCGAACTGGTGCAGGAGGCGCGCGAGGCGCTCGCCGAACTCGGCTACGACCTCGACCGCGTCGCGCAGGAGGAAATCGACCCCGGCCTCGGCAACGGCGGCCTGGGTCGTCTGGCCGCCTGCTTCCTCGATTCGCTCGCGACGCTGCAGTTTCCGGCGGTCGGCTACGGCATCCGCTACGACTACGGCATCTTCACGCAGGTGATCGACGAGGAAGGCCGGCAGCGCGAGATCGCGAGCAGCTGGCTGAGGCAGACCAATCCCTGGGAGATCCCGCGCGACGATGCGCGCTTCGTGGTCCGATTCGGCGGCCGCTGCGTAGCCGCGCACGACGCGCAGGGCCGCACCCGCTACCGGTGGGTGGACACGCAGAACATCTGGGCCGTCGGCTACGACCTGCTGATCCCGGGCAACCGCAGCCCGACGGTGAATCACCTGCGCCTGTGGGGCGGACGAGCGATCGCGCCGTTCAATGTCGAACTGTTCAACGAGGGCCGCCACGCCGAGGCGTCGGCGGAGCAGGTGGACGCGAAGAACGTCTCGCGGATCCTGTACCCCGACGACACGACGCCGCAGGGCAAGGAACTGCGGTTCAAGCAGCAGTACTTCTTCGTCAGCGCGAGCCTGCAGGACATGCTCGCGCAGCACCTGGCGGAGGGCCGGAACTTCGACACCCTGCCCGATGCAGTGGCGATCCAGCTGAACGACACGCACCCAGCGCTCGCCATCCCGGAGCTGATGCGGTTGCTGATCGACGAGCACGAGATGGACTGGGACCAGGCCTGGGACATCACGCGGGGCGTGTTCTCCTACACCAACCATACGCTGCTGCCAGAGGCGCTGGAGGTCTGGCCGGTCGCCTTCTTCGAGCGCCTGCTGCCGCGCCACCTGCAGATCATCTACCTGATCAACCGCGCGTTGCTCGACGAGATATCGGCCCGCCATCCGCACGACCAGGAGCGCAAGCGGCGCCTGTCGCTGATTGAGGAGGACCGCGGACGGCAGGTCCGCATGTCCCACCTCGCAGTCGTCCTCAGCCACACGGTGAACGGCGTGGCGAAGCTGCACTCCGAGCTGATGAAGCGCACGATATTTGCCGACTTCGCGGAGCTCTACCCGGATCGTTTCACCAACGTCACTAACGGCATCGCCGTGCGGCGCTGGCTGAAGCAATCGAACCCCGGGCTCTCGGCGCTGCTGACGGAGCGTCTCGGCCACGCCTGGGAGAACGATCTGGAGGAGCTCGAGCGGCTGCGCTGGGCAGCCGGGGACGCGGAGTTCTGCCAGCGGTTCCGCGCCATCAAGCTCGCCAACAAGCAGCGGCTGGCAACGCTGATTCAGCGGCGCGTTGGCCTGGACGTGGACGTGAACTCGCTCTTCGACGTGCAGGTGAAGCGCATCCACGAGTACAAGCGGCAGCTTCTCAACCTGCTGCACGTGATCACGCGCTACCACCGGCTGCGCGTCAACCCGAACGCGTATGCGGTGCCGCGCACGGTGATCTTCGCCGGCAAGGCCGCGCCCGGCTACGTCATGGCGAAGGCGATCATCAAGCTCATCAACAACGTCGCGACGGTCGTCAACTCAGACAAGTCGATTCAAGGCAAGCTGCGCGTCGTATTCTTGCCGGACTACGACGTGTCGCTTGCGCAGAACATCATGCCGGCGGCGGACCTCTCCGAGCAGATCTCGACGGCGGGCCTGGAGGCCTCCGGCACGGGCAACATGAAGCTGTCGCTGAACGGCGCGCTGACCATCGGCACGCTCGACGGCGCCAACATCGAGATCCGCGAACAGGTGGGGCCGGAGAACATCTTCATCTTCGGGCTCACCGCGGCCGAGGTCGCGGAGCGCCGCCTCAGCGGCTATTCGCCGAGCACGCTGCTGGCCGAAGACCCCGATCTCGCGCGCACCCTCGAGATGATCGATTCGGGGTTCTTCACGCCGGCCAACCTCGCCGACGGCAAGCCGGTCGTGGACCGGCTGCTGAGCGAGGGAGAGCCGTACTTCGTGCTGGCCGATTACGCGGCCTACGTGGCGGCGCAGGATGCGGTCGACGCACTGTACCAGCAGCCGGAGCAGTGGAGCCGCAAGGCCGTGCTCAATACGCTCAGCATGGGCATCTTCTCCAGCGATCGCAGCATTCGTGAGTACGCTGAGCGCATCTGGCACATTAAGCCGGTGCTTTAGCCGCTGCGGGGTGAGCCGCTCTGCGCCGCCGCCGCGGGATACGAGGCGGAAATGGCGTAGACTTTCGCCGTGGCCGCACGACAGAAGCTCACCGCCGCAGAAATCGATGCGCTGACCAACGCGCGTCACCCGGAGCCCCGCTCGGTGCTCGGCTACCACGAGTTCGCCCGCAAGGCCGATGCACCGGTGTGCGTGGTGCGTGCGCTCGAGCCGGATGCAGAGAGTGTGGCCGTGCAGTGGGAGGACGGCGAGGCTGCCATCGCGCTCAAGTGCATCGACGCCCGTGGTTTGTTCGAGGGCCGCGTACCGCACCGCCGGCCGCTGCAGCCGTACCGGCTGCGCATTCGCTACCGTAACGGAGTCGAGCTGTCGAAGCACGACCCGTACTACTTCGCGCCTCAGTTGTCGGACTTCGATCTCTACCTGTTCGGAGAGGGCAACCACTACTCCATACACCACAAGCTCGGCGCACACCCGACGACCCTCGACGGCCTGGCGGGTACGCACTTCGCCGTCTGGGCCCCGAACGCCGAGCGCGTCAGCATCGTCGGACCGTTCAATCTTTGGGACGGGCGCAAGCACGCGATGCAGATTCGCGGCAGCTCGGGAATCTGGGAACTGTTCGTGCCCGACGTCGGGCCCGGTACCGCCTACAAGTACGAGATCCGCACGCGCGCCGGGCACACGATCCTCAAGGCCGACCCGTACGGCGTCGCGATGCAGCTGCGGCCGGAGAACTGCTCGCTGGTCGCCGATCTCGACGGTTATGCCTGGCACGACGAGGCCTGGATGCGGGCGCGCAGCTCCTGGCAGTACCTGCGCCGCCCGATCAGCATCTACGAGGTGCACCCCGGATCCTGGCGCCGTGACTACGGCCGCACTCCGCAGTTCCTGAACTGGAACGAGCTTGGCGACGAGCTGATCCCGTACGCGCTAGACATGGGCTACACACACCTCGAGCTGATGGGAGTCGCCGAGCACCCGTTCGACGGCTCATGGGGCTATCAGGTCGTCGGTTACTTCGCGCCGACCGCTCGGTTTGGCACGCCGCAGGAATTCATGCGCTTCGTGGATCGCTGCCACGAGGCGGGTCTCGGCGTGATCATGGACTGGGTGCCCGCCCACTTCCCGCGCGACGCGCACGGGCTCGCGGAATTCGATGGCACGGCCCTCTACGAGCACGCCGACCCGCGGCTCGGTGAGCATACCGACTGGGGCACGAAGATCTTCAACTACGGCCGCCACGAGGTGCGCAACTTCCTGGTCGCGAACGCGCTGTACTGGCTGGACCGCTATCACATCGACGGCCTGCGGGTGGACGCCGTTGCCTCGATGCTGTACCTCGACTACAGCCGCAAGCCGGGCGAATGGGTGCCGAACCGCTACGGTGGCCGCGAGAACCTCGACGCGATCGAGTTCATGCGGCAGCTGAACACGGCGGTCGGGCGCTACCACCCAGGTGCGCTGATGTTCGCCGAGGAATCCACCGCCTTCCCGGCGGTTACGCAGCCGGCGCATCTCGGCGGCCTCGGGTTCCACTTCAAGTGGAACATGGGCTGGATGAACGACACGCTGCGCTACGCCTCGCTCGACCCGATCTACCGTCGCTACAACCATTCGCTGATCACGTTCTCGTTCGTGTACGCCTGGTCGGAGAAGTTCGTGCTGCCCGTCTCCCACGACGAGGTCGTCCACGGCAAGGGTTCACTGCTCGACAAGATGCCGGGCGACGAATGGCAGAAGCGCGCGAATTACCGCTGGCTGCGCGCGTACATGACGGCGCACCCGGGCAAAAAGCTGCTGTTCATGGGATGCGAGTTCGGACAATGGCGCGAGTGGCGCGACGAGCACTCGATCGACTGGCACCTGCTCCAGGAGCCGAAGCACCGTAGGCTGCAGGACCTCAGCCGCGAACTGAACCGGCTCTACGCGAGTCTGCCGGCACTGCACGCCGGCGACGCGGACCCCGCGGGCTTCAGCTGGATCGACCTCCACGATGCCGGAGCGAGCGTCTTCGCGTTCGTGCGCCGCGATCCCTACGACGCCGCGTCCCCGCCGGTCGTCTGCGCGTTCAACTGCACGCCGGTGCCCCGCGACGACTACTGGCTCGGCGTTCCCGAGGCCGGGACCTATGTGAAGGTGCTCGACACGGACGAGGAGCGCTTCGGCGGCTCCGCCTACAGCCGGCAAAAGCGTGTCGCCAGCGAAAGCCAGTCGAGCCATGGCTATCCGTTCCGAATCCGGCTCGCGCTCCCGCCGCTTGCCGGCGTGTTCTTTTCGCTCGAGCGATGAGTTCACGCGGCGGACCGGCCTGCGCTCACTGTGAGCACGGAGCGCGCTCGGTGGGTGCGCGGCATTGGTCCCCCCGCAGGCTGCAGGCGACATGTCACAGCTCGATCACGCTCCAGGTGACGCCGAAAATCATATCCGCGGGCTGGCCGGCGCGCCGGGGGACGGCCTGCGCAAGACGCCGTCCGCGGGGCTTTGCGCGATTCGCCATCGGCCCCGTGTCGGCGGTAGACTACCCATCGGTCGAGGATTGATCGGTTTCGGCGTGGGTCGCGAAGCCCCAAGTGCATGCCGAGGCGCAGGTGCCTCGCTAAACTGCCTGCAAACTCTAGCTGCGAACGACGTCAGCTACGCTCGGCGGGGCCAGGCCCGCCGGCTCCGCTCCTCACCGCGCCTGTGCGGGGGAGACGGGGTCGCAACCACAGGATCGCGCGTCGTGCGGGTTCCGGGCAACGACGCGCTAGACAGTACGGAGCTGGCTGTGCGCCATCCCGGCCCGTCGGGTAGCGCCCAGCGAGAACAAGCGAGAACAATAGACCGGACACGCATGTAACCCCTGTGGCGTAGGGCTTGCAGACGCTGGCCAAATTCGCGCCGCCTACACCAAGTCGACCCTCGAACATGACTGCGGGCGGGTAAGGAAAGGGGGTCGCATACCGCGACGGCCCGACGAAGGAGCAGATTGCGCGCATGCGGGGCGTTTCGCGGGACGGTATCACGAACCTGGTGGTAGGCGGTCCACCGCTCGCATGAGCGGCCGTCTGCTGCGGTTCCGTTCGGAGCCTTGTCCGTCGCTCGATCCGCTGCAGGTCTTCGCGGCCGCGGGCAGCGCGCCCCGCTTTTACTGGGAACAGCCGGCCGCGCGACGCTTCCGCGTCGGCGTCGGCTGCGCTGCGCGACTGACCTTCACCGGCGCCGACCGCTTCCGCGAGGCGGGGCCGGCGGCGCAAGCGCTGCTGACCGGCATCGACTGGGAAGGCCCCGGCCCGCGCTTCGGCCACGCCGTGGGCGGATTTTCCTTCGCCCCATCGCAGAAGGGCGGCGAACTGTGGCGGGGCTTCCCTGATGGCGAACTGCGAGTCCCGGAACTCATCTACTGGCGCGAGGACGACCAATATGTCCGCGACACCTGCCTCGCGAGCCACTGGGCCGCCCTGCAGCCGCGGCCCCTGTCGCTCGGCTACGCGGTGCGCGGGGCAGCCGAATTCGGCAACGGCGGGCCGGACGATTACGCGCGGCGCGTCCGAAGCGCACTCGAACAGATCGATGCCGGGTTGCTGCAAAAGGTCGTTCTTGCGCGCGCCGTGCGCGTCACTGCCGGTGCCCCGATCGATGCAGTTGCCTGGCTGGTGGCGCTGCGGGAACGCTTCCCCGCCTGCACACTGTTCGCCTTCGGGGATGCCGACGTGGTGTTCCTTGGCGCCAGCCCGGAGCGCCTGGTCCGCGTCCGTGGCGAGGAGGTGTTGACTGCCGCGCTCGCGGGCACCGCGCCGCGCGGTGCGTCGCAGGCGGCCGACCGGGTGCTCGGCGACGCGTTGCGCGACAGCCGCAAGGATGGCGACGAACATGCCTTTGTCGTGCGCTACCTGCAGGCGGCGCTGGCGGAGTGCTGCGATGCCGTCGAGGTCGCAGCGGAACCGCGCCTGCTCAAGACGCGCACCGTGCAGCACCTGTGCACGGAGCTGCGCGCACGGCGACGGCCGCAGGCGCCGGTGTCGCTGCTGGAACTCGTCGCGCGCCTGCATCCGACGCCGGCCGTCGGCGGCGTACCGCGCGAGGCGGCGCTCAGCTGGCTCGCGGCGCACGAGGGGATCGAGCGCGGCTGGTTCGCAGGCCCGGTGGGTTTCTTGCAGTCGAACGGTGACGGAGAATTTGTTGTAGCCTTGCGCTCGGCCCTCGTGCGCGGGCAAACCGCCACGGCATGGGCCGGCGCCGGAATCGTCGCCGGTTCGGAACCGCGTGCCGAGTTCACCGAGACAGAACTCAAGCTGCGCACCGTGCTGGGGCCGTTGCTCTGGGGAGCGCCCTGATGAACGATCCTAGCGAAGCGCGGGACCCGGGCGCCGCCAATCTCAGCTTTGCGCGGGCGCTGATCGGCGGGCTCCGAGCCACGGGCCTCGACACCGCGATCGTCTGCCCGGGCTCCCGTTCGACGCCTCTCGCGTTGGCCGTGGCCCTCGAGACCGGACTGCGGCACAGTGTCCACCTCGACGAGCGCAGCGCCGCCTTCTTTGCCCTCGGCCACGCCAAGGCCACGGCCCGCCCGGTTGCGCTCATCTGTACCTCGGGCACGGCCGGCGCGAACTTCCTGCCGGCGGTCGCCGAGGCCTGCCACTCGCGCGTGCCTCTCGTGGTCCTGACCGCCGATCGCCCGCCCGAATTGCGCGCCTGGGGCGCGGCGCAGACGATGGAGCAGCGCACCCTGTACGCGGGGTTCACGCGCTGGAGCGAGGAAGCGCCGTGCCCTGCCCCGGGTGACGACCTCGCGACCTACGCGCGTGCGCTCGCGCGCCGGGCCGTGGACGCCGCGACCGGTCCGGCTCCGGGCCCCGTGCACCTCAACCTGCCGTTCCGTGAGCCGCTGGTGCCCGCGGCCGTCGCGTGGCCTGGGTCGCCCGCCGTCCCCGCCGCGAGCGCGGCGTCGCCCACCGGGGGCGACCTGAGCGACCCGTCCGGTGTGATCGACCGGGAGTTGCGCGATGTCGCGCGCGGCGTGCTGCTGTTCGGGCCGGACGCGCGGGACGATTCGCTGGCGACTGCCGCCGCCTCGCTCGCCGCGAAACTCGGCTGGCCGGTCCTCGCCGACCCGGCTTCGGGGCTGCGCTGCGGCGAGGCGCTTGACGGCGCCCTGATCCACGGCGCCGACTTGCTGCTGCGCGATGCCGACACGGCGGCGGCACTGCGGCCTGAGCTGATCGTGCGCTTCGGCGGCGCGCCGACGAGCAGGGCGATCTCCGGCTGGCTAGAGAGCCATGCCGCAGCCGAGGTCTGGCTGGTCGACCCCGCCGCCGGTTACCGCGACCCGCAGCACCGCGCGACCCGCATGTTTCGAGCCAGTCCCCGGCAGTTCGCGACGCTGGTTGCCGGCGGCCGGCGCCCGCCGTCGTCGCCCGCGCTCGACTGGCGCGCCGAATGGCTGCATGCGGACGGCGCCGCGCGCGAGGCACTCGCCGCCGCGCTGGACGCTGAGCCCCGCTTCCTCACGCCGCAGCTCGCACGCGCGCTGTGGTCGGCGCTGCCAGACGGGGCGACGCTGTACGCGGCGAACAGCATGGCTATCCGCGAACTCGACGCTTTCGCGGGCCCGCGTTCTGCGAGCATGCGCCTGCTGGCCAACCGCGGCGTGAACGGCATCGACGGTTTGGTGTCCGCAGCGCTTGGCGCGTCAGCGGCACTGGGCCGGCCCACGGTGCTGTGGTGCGGCGACCTTGCCTTGCTGCACGACGTTTCGGGGCTGCTGGCCGGCCGGCTGCAGGGGATCGACCTCACCATCGTCGTCAGCAACGATGACGGCGGCGGCATCTTCGAGTACCTGCCGGTGGCGCAGGCCGTGCCGCGCGCCACGTTCGAGCGGCTGTTCGCCGTGCCGCACGGCCTCGAACTGGCACCCCTGGCGCGCGGCCTCGGCTGGGAAGCGGTCCGTGTGGACTCGGCGGTGGCGTTCACTCAGGCGCTGTCGAGCGCTCTGGTGGGCGGCCGGCACGTCATCGAGGTCCCAGTCGACCGCGCCGCGAACACGGCGTTCCACGGCTTGCTGACCAACAGCGTGCGCGCGCGTCTGCGCGCGGAGCGCCGGTCGTGAGCGGCCGCCCCCTGCCGGCCGAACGCAGCGGCCACGGACCGGCACTGATGTTGCTGCACGGTTACACCGGCAGTGGCCGCAGCCTGTCGGCACTCGCACGGGCCTTCGCAGAGCGGTACGAGACGGTCGCCCCCGATCTTCCGGGTCACGGGCGGGCCGCCGGCATCCCGTGCTTCGGCTTTGAGGAGACCCTGCTGGACCTGGTGGCCACGCTTCAGTCCGCGGGACAGCGCCGCGCCTACTGGCTCGGCTATTCGATGGGAGCGCGTCTGGCGCTCGGCTGCGCAGTGCGCCATCCGGCCAGCGTGGCCGCGCTTGTGCTGATCGCCGGACGCGCCGGTATCGCCGATCCGTTGGAACGCGAGGCACGCCGGCGGTCGGACGAGGCGCTGGCGGCGCGGCTCGAAGCGGCCGGGGTCGAGGCATTCGTCGAGGAGTGGCTGGCGCAGCCGCTGTTCGCGACCATGGCGCGGCTCGGCCCGGCGTTCCTGGCGGGCGAGCGCCGCGCGCGCCTCGCCAACGATGCCCGCGGCCTCGCGGCCAGCCTGCGCGCGCTCGGACCCGGCGCGCAGCCGCCGCTGTTCGACGAGCTGACGCGGGTGCAGGCGCCGGTGCTGCTGGTGGCGGGTGCGCTCGACACCCGGTTCGTGGCGCTGGCCCGCGACCTCGCGCAGCGGCTGCAGCAGGCGGAACTCTGCGTCATCCCCGATGCCGGCCACGCAGTGCACCTCGAGCAGCCCGCCGCGCTCTTCGAGGCCGTCAGCGATTTCCTGCGTCGGGCGGACGGCCCGGCTCAGAGCCCTTCCACGCGTTCAGTTGAGGAGACTGCGTCATGACCGACACCACGACGCCCGCCAGTCCGGCCTGGCAGGCGGTGCGGACCTACGAGGACATCCGCTTCGAGAGGGACGGCGGCATCGCCAAGATCACGATCTGCCGCCCGGAGGTGCGCAACGCGTTCCGACCGAAGACGCTGTTTGAGCTGATCGACGCCTTCTCCCGTGCGCGCGAGGACACCACCATCGGCGTGATCATCTTCACCGGCGCGGGCGACCTCGCGTTCTGTTCCGGCGGTGACCAGCGGATCCGCGGCAACGAAGGCTACGTCGGCGACGACGGTGTGCCGCGCCTCAACGTGCTGGACCTGCAGCGCCTGATCCGCTCCCTGCCGAAGCCGGTGATCGCCGCCGTGGCGGGCTACGCGATCGGTGGTGGCCACGTGCTGCATGTGGTCTGCGACCTGACGATCGCCGCCGACAACGCCCGCTTCGGGCAGACCGGACCGCGGGTCGGCTCGTTCGACGGCGGCTTCGGCTCGTCCTACCTGGCGCGCATCGTCGGGCAGAAGAAGGCCCGCGAGATCTGGTACCTGTGCGAGCAGTACGACGCGCAAGAGGCGCTCGCCATGGGGTTGGTCAACAAGGTCGTGCCGCTGAAAGAACTCGAGCCGACGGCGGTTGCGTGGGCACGCCGCATTCTGCAGCACAGTCCGCTGGCGATCCGCTGCCTCAAGGCGGCGTTCAACGCCGAGCTCGACGGCCAGGCCGGCATTCAGGAGCTGGCGGGTCACGCGACCCAGCTGTTCTACATGACTGAGGAGGCCCAGGAGGGACGCAACGCATACAACGAGAAGCGCTCCCCTGACTTCTCCCGTTTCCCATGGCGACCGTAAGCACCCGCTCGGCATGGTGGCTGGCGATCCGGCCGGCGACGCTGACGGCGTCGGCCGCGCCGGTGCTCGTCGGCACCGGGCTGGCGTGGTCGGACGGCACGTTCGACCCTGGTCCGGCGTTCGCCGCGCTGCTCGGTGCGTCGCTGCTGCAGATAGGCGCCAATTTCGCCAACGACGTCTTCGACTTCGAGCGCGGCGCGGACAACGCCGACCGCATGGGCCCGCAGCGCGCGACTCAGCAGGGCTGGATCACCGCCCCGCAGATGAAGCGCGCGATGTGGCTGGCGTTCGGGGGGGCAACCGCCGTCGGCCTGTATCTGACCTTTGCGGCCGGCTGGCCGGTGTTCGTGCTAGGACTGCTGTCGATCGCCGCGGCGTACCTGTATACCGGCGGGCCGAAGCCCTACGGCTATCTCGGTCTCGGCGACCTGGCCGTCTTTCTGTTCTTCGGTCTCGGCGCAGTGGCCGGCACCTATTTCGTGCAGGCGCGAGCCGTGTCGCTGCTAGCGCTGCTCGCGTCGGTGCCGATCGGCGCACTCGCGACCGCGATTCTGGTGGTCAACAACCTGCGCGACATTGAGACCGACGCCCGCGCGGGCAAGCGCACTCTGGCCGTGCGGCTGGGGGGCGTGGCGACACGCAGGTACTACCTGGTGCTGCTGGCGGTGGCGTATCTGGTGCCGCTGCTGCTGTGGTGGAGCGGACGCAAGGACGCGTGGGTGCTGCTGCCCTGGCTGTCGCTGCCGCTCGCCGTGCGGGTCGCTGCGCGCACGCGCCGCGAGCGCGGGCTGGCGCTGAACGGCTGCCTGGTGCTCACCGCGCGCCTCGAGGTCCTCTACGGCCTGCTGTTCGCGCTCGGCCTTGCGTGGTGAAACTGGCGGCGTCGCGGGCCCGCCTAGTGCGGCTGCAGTTCGCGCAGCCGCTGCGGACCGCCCGCGGCACGTTCACGACCCGCAGCAGCGTGCTGTTCGAACTGCGGGACCAGGACGGCGTGACCGGCCATGGCGAGGCCGCCCCGTGGCCCGGGTTCGCGACGGAGTCCGCCGACGAGGCTTACGCCAGGCTGCGCGAGGCGGCGCCTCTGCTCGCCGGTGCCGAGCCCGACTGCGGCGAGGGCTCGGCGCTGGCCACGCTGCTGCACGACGCCCCGGCCGCTCGTGCTGCCCTGCAGGGCGCGCGGTGGGACCTTGCCGCACGCCGCGCTGGCCGGCCGCTCGCCGTGCACCTCGCGGCCTGCCGCGGCGACTGCGTCGGACCGGTCCTGCCACAGGTGCCGGTCAGCGTACTGCTGATTGGCAGCGACCCCGATGCGCTGCAGGTGGAGGCGGCGCAAGCTCGCTCGGCGGGTCACCGTGCGGTCAAGCTGAAGCTGGGTGTTGGGCCGCTCGCGGCCGACGTCGCGCGCGCGCGCGCGGTGCGTGCTGCGATCGGTCCGGAGGTCTTGCTGCGCGGCGACGCCAACGGCGCCTGGGACGCCGCGACTGCTGCCGCGGCGCTCGAGGCGTTGGCTGAGTTCGGTTTCGACTACGTGGAACAGCCGTTGCCCGCCGCCGACATCTCCGGCCTGGCCGCGTTGCGGCGGCGCGCGCCAGTGCGCCTGGCGGCCGACGAGTCGGTCGCCGATGCGGCCGACGCCCTGCGCCTGTTCGCGGCGGAAGCGGTCGATGTTGCGGTGCTGAAGCCCGCCGTCCTGGGGGGCGCGGCGCGCGCGCTCGAGATCGCCAACCGCGCGCGCGCTGCCGGCGTCGCGGTGGTCTTCTCCCACGTATTTGAGAGCGCCATCGGTGCCCGCCACGTCCTGCACTGCGCGGCCGCGTGGGGCGACGCGACGGCGGTTCACGGGCTCTGCACCGTGGGCGCGTTCGTGGCCGACGTTGCCGCGCCGGTCGGCTGCCGCGGCGGGATGGCGGAACTGCCCGACACCCCGGGAATCGGGGAGCTGCCATGACCGCGGTCCGGCTGGATGTGCTCTGGCGCGCCGCGCAGACACCGGATGCGCCTGCGCTCGAGACGCCGGCAGGCATCATGAGCTTCGCCGGTCTGGCGGAGCGAGCACGGCGCGGCGCAGCCTGGGTGCAAGCCACGGCGCCGCGCGACGGGGCGCCGATCGCGCTGCTGCTGGAGGGGGATGCGTTCGCCACCTGGCTCCATGCGATCGCGCTCGCCGGCCGCGCAGTGCTGCCGCTGAACCTCCGGCTCACGGCAGGCGAGCTAGCCCAGCAACTCGGGGCCGCCCGCTCGAGCTGCTTGCTGGGTGACGCCCGCGACCCGCGCCTCGCGGAAGTCGCGGCGGGTGTGCCGGGCCTGCGCGCGCAGGCCGCGCCACCGCACGAGTCGCTGACGGCGCCCCGCGATTGGCGGCCAGCGCCGGCGGCGGACGCCGATGCCACGCTCGCCGTGCTGTTCACATCAGGCACGTCGGGACGCCCCAAGGGCGCCTGCATCAGCTGGAACAACTTCCGTGCGAGCGGGCTCGCCACCGAGGAACGGCTCGGTGCCGCCGTCCGGGACCGCTGGCTAGCCTGCATGCCGCTGTTCCACGTGGGCGGCCTCTCGATCCTGATGCGCAGCGTGCTCTTCGGCGGCGCGATCCGCCTGCAGCCGCGCTTCGACGCTGGCGCGGTGAGCGAGGCGCTCGACGGCGGCGATATCGCGGCCGTATCGCTCGTGCCGACGATGCTCGCGCGTCTGCTCAAGCATCGCGCCGGACGCCGCGCACCCGCCGGATTGCGCGTGCTGCTGCTGGGCGGCGCGGCCGCGGCCCCAGAGCTGATCGGCCGCGCGCTCGATGCCGGCTACCCCGTTTGCCCAACGTACGGACTCACTGAGGCGACCTCGCAGGTGGCGACCGCGCCGCCGCCGCCGCAGGGCGCGACGCGAACGTCGCCGGTGCGACCGCTGCACGGCACTGCGGTGCGCATCGTCGCCGGGGACAGTGAGGTGGCCCCCGGGACGCCCGGCGAGATCGTAGTGCGGGGCCCGACCGTGATGCAGGGCTACCTGCACGACCCGGCGGCGACGTCGCGTGTGCTGCGGGACGGCTGGCTGCATACCGGCGACATCGGATATGTCGACGGCGACGGCGGCTTGCACGTGCTGGACCGGCGCGATGACCTGATCGTGTCGGGGGGCGAGAACGTCTATCCGGCCGAGGTCGAGGCGATCCTGCTCGAGCACCCGGCGGTAGCGGACGCCGGCGCCACGGGCGTCCCCGACGCCGACCTTGGCGCGCGGGTCGAAGCGTGGATCGTCGCCGCACCGGGTGCACGGCTGGACGCCGCGACGCTGCGGCAGCATTGCCGCAGCCAGCTGGCGGGCTACAAGCAGCCGCGGGAGTTCCACTTCGTCGCTGCGCTGCCGCGCAACGCTGCCGGGAAACTGCAGCGGCGCCGGCTGACGGAGTTCACACGGGGCAGCTAGACCACATGGCCCGCCTTGGTCAGGCGGGCTATCCTGTCTGCAGCCGGCCCGGCACGACGCGGTTCGCGCGGCGTTCACACGGCGCGGCGCGCACTGGCGAGGACTAGTCTGATGTCGATTGAAGTTGCGCAGACCACGGCAGGCTCGTCGCCGTACCTTGAGACCGGTGCGCCGCAGCCGCTCGGCGCGAATTGGACCGGGCGCGGCACGAATTTCGCCGTCTTCTCAGAGCACGCGGAACGGATCGAGCTCTGCCTGTTCGACTCGGGAGGAGAGGTCGAGATCGTGCGGCTCGATTTGCCGGGACGCACCGGCAACATCTGGCACGGCTTGCTGCCGGCAAGCTTCGGGCAGCCCGGTCTGCTCTACGGCTATCGCGTGCACGGTCCGTATCGACCGGGCGAGGGTCACCGCTTCAATCCTGCGAAGCTGCTCGTCGACCCCTGCGCGCTGGCGCTGCAGGGCGGCCTCACCTGGCACCCCGCGCTGAATGGTGCCGAGGCGGGAAACGACTGGCTCCGTGATGACTCCGACAGCGCCCCTTACGTGCCGAAGTGCCGCGTCATAGACGGCGCCTTCGACTGGGGACGCGTGCGGTCACCGAACGTCCCGTGGCGCGACACCATACTCTACGAACTGCACGTGAAGGGCTTCACGAGGCTGCACCCGGGCGTGCCGGAGGCGCTGCGCGGCACTTACCTCGGCCTCGCCGAGCCGGCGGTCCTCGAGCACCTCAAGCGGTTGCGGGTCACGACGGTCGAGCTGATGCCGGTGCAGAGCTTCGTGAGCGAGAAGTTCCTCACCGACCGCGGCCAAGGCAACTACTGGGGCTACAACCCGCTCGCCTGGTACGCCCCGGACGCGCGCTACGCGGTGAATGACCCGGTCCGAGAGTTCAAGACGATGGTGCGGGCGCTGCACGAGGCCGGGCTCGAGGTGATCCTCGATGTCGTCTTCAACCACACGGGCGAGGGCAACGAGTCTGGGCCGACGCTCAGCCTGCGCGGGTTCGACAACCTGCAATACTACCGGCTGTTCCCCCATGATCGCGCGACGTACAAGAACTTCTCCGGCTGCGGCAACACCGTCAACTTCGACAGTGCCGCGGTGCGTGGACTGGTGCTCGACTGCCTGCGCTACTGGGTCACCGAGATGCACGTGGACGGCTTCCGCTTCGACCTCGCGTCCGTGCTCGGCCGCGATGCGAGCGGCTACAGCCGCAACGCACCGTTCTTCGCCGCGTTGCGCTCCGACCCCGTGCTGTCCTACGTCAAGCTCATCGCCGAGCCGTGGGACGTAGGCCCGGGAGGCTACCAGCTCGGGCACTTCCCCGCGGGCTGGTCGGAGTGGAACGACCGTTACCGGGACAGCGTGAGGGCATTCTGGCGCGGCGACCAGTCGCTCGTGGGTTCCTTCGCAGAGCGGTTCGCCGGCTCAAGTGACCTCTTCCGGCAGGGCGGCCGCAAGCCGACGGCGAGCGTCAATTACGTTGCCGCTCACGACGGCTTCACCCTCCACGACACCGTCGCATACAACTACCGTCACAACGAACTGAACCTCGAAGACAACAACGATGGTCCCGCGCACAACCTGAGCTGGAACTGCGGCGTGGAGGGGCCGACCGAGGACCCCGCCGTGCTCGCGCTGCGCGGCCGGCAGATGCGGAACCTCCTCGCGACCGTCCTGCTGTCGCAGGGCGTGCCGATGCTGCTCGCGGGCGACGAATTCGGACGGACGCAGCAGGGCAACAACAACGCCTACTGCCAGGACAATGCGATCAGCTGGGTGGACTGGGGCGTGCTCGAGCGCAACGCGGCGCTCACCGCCTTCGTGCATCAGCTGATCGACCTGCGTCGCTCCCGGCTCTGGCTGCGCCGCGACACGTTCCTGAAGGGGGCGCAGCGTGCCGCCGCCCGCGACATCGCCTGGCTGCATCCGTCCGGCCGCGAGATGACGGAGGGTGACTGGAACGACGCCGGCCTGCGCTCGCTTGCCATCCTCATGAACGCGGTCGCAGGCTCCAAGAACGGCTCCGGTGACCTACTGATCGTCTTCAACGCCGACGATCGCGATCTTGCCATGCCGCTGCCGCGCGGCTCTCAGGGCGATACCTGGCGCGTGCTGTTCGACACCGCGGAGGGCAACGGCGGCGGCAGCGAGCGCACGCTCAACGCCGGCGAGGGCTTGCGCGTCGGCGGGCGAAGCACCGTGCTCCTGGAATCGAGGGGCTCATGACCCAAAGCTATTGCGGGCCTTTGCGCTTTGATGGCATCTTCCGCACCCCGGTGCACACCTGACACTCGATCATGCTCGATAACCTGCTCGAGCGCCTGGCGCGCCGGCGTGGCATCGGTGATGCCTACTACGACTACCGCGGCGAACTGAAACCCATCAGCCTCCGGACCAAGCGGGCGATCCTCGCCTCAATGGGCTGCCAGGTCGACGACGCCTCCGCGCTCGAGCGCGAGCTCGTCGAACTCGATGGCGAGCGCTGGCGGACGGCGCTGCCGCCTGTGGTGGTGACCGGGCCAGGGCGTGGCGGCTGCGTCCTCGCGGTCGGTGCGGACCTCCTCGCGGGTGAAGTCGCGTGGCGCGTGAGGCTTGCGGGCGGCGCGGAGGTTGCGGGCAGCGTTCGCGCCGCCGACCTCGCCGAACTCGAGCGACGGGAAATCAACGGCCGGACGGCCACGCGTCGCCGCCTCGAGCTGCCGGACGGCCTCCCGCTCGGCTACCACTCGCTGGAGGTTACGCTGCCCGGCGGCGGCACGGCCGCGAGCGCACTGGTCGTCGAGCCGGGCCGGTGCCACGAGCCGGAGGTGATCGCGCGCGGCGGGCGACTCTGGGGCGTCGCTGTGCAGCTCTACACGCTGCGCTCTGAGCGCAACTGGGGAATGGGCGATTTTGCTGACCTGGAGACCGTGGTCCGCCGCTGTGCCGAGCGTCGCGCCGCCTTCGTGGGCCTCAATCCGCTGCACGCGCTGTTTACCTCCAACCCGGCGCACTTCAGTCCCTACAGCCCGTCCTCGCGGCACTTCCTGAACGTCTTCTACGTCGCCGTGGACCGAGTCCCGGAGTTCGCGGAATGCGAGGGTGCGCAGCAGCTCGCCGCCGCCCCCGCCTTCCGCGCCGAACTCGCTCGTCTGCGCGCGGTCCCCAACGTCGATTACCCGGGCGTCGCGGCGGTGAAGCTGCCCGTACTCCACCTGCTGCACAGGCAGTTCCGAGAACGGCACCTTGCCTGCGACACCGCTCGTGCCGCGGCCTTCCGCGCCTATGTCGCCGAGCGTGGCGAGCCGCTGCGGCTGCACGCCGTGCACGAGGTGATCGACGAGAGCCTGCGGCGGAGTGATGCCGCCCGCTACTGGGGCTGGCCGGCGTGGCCGGAGGAGCTGCGCGATCCCGCCGATCCGGCGGTCGCCGCGTTCGCGGCGGCGCACGCCGAGCAGGTCGAGTTCCATGCATGGCTGCAGTGGCTCGCCGACGAGCAGCTCGGGCAGGTGCAGAGAGTCGCGCGCGAGATCGGCATGCCCATCGGGCTGTATGGCGATTACGCGGTCGGCGTCAACCCGAGCGGATCGGAGACCTGGTGCGACCGGGATGTCTACCGCACGGGCGCGGCCATCGGCGCGCCCCCGGATGCGCTGGCGCTCAAGGGGCAGGACTGGGGCTTGCTGCCGCAGGACCCGCACGCGCTCATCCTCGAGCGCTACCGGCCGTTCCGCGAGCTGATTGCCGCCAACATGCGGCACTTCGGTGCACTGCGCCTCGATCACGTGATGGCGCTGTTCCGCCAGTGGTGGGTGCCGGCTGGTCTTGGCGCGACCGAGGGCGGCTACGTGCACTATCCGATGACGGACCTGATGGCCGTGCTCGCGCTCGAGAGCGGGCGTCACCGCTGTCTCGTCGTCGGCGAGGACCTCGGCACGGTGCCGGAGGAAGTCGGCCTCGCGATGGCGGAGCGGGCCATCTATTCCTACAAGGTGATGCTGTTCGAGAAGCACCCGGACGGCCGCTTCCGACGACCCGCCGAATACGCGCGGCGCGCGATTGCCACGGTCACGACACACGACCTGCCGACGTTCCGAGGCTACTGGGAAGGAAGCGACATGGAACTGCGGGACCGGCTCGGCCTCTACCCGGGCGAGGGCACCCGCCGGTACCTCCACGACGAGCGGCTGCGCGACCGATGGAGCCTGCTCACCGCGCTCGTGGCCGAAGGCCTGGCGGCGGGCCCTCAGCAGGATTCGCCCGGCTACTCAGTCGAGCTGTCCCACGCCATCCACGTCTATCTCGCGCGCAGCGCCGCGGCGTTGGTCGTTCTGCAGATCGAGGACCTGCTCGGCATGTCCGATCCGGTGAACGTGCCCAGCACCAGTGACGAGCATGCCAACTGGCAACGAAAGGTCACCGAGGGAGTGGAGACGCTCTTCGACCACGACTCCGTCCAGCGCCTGATGAGCGACGTCGCGTCCGCGCGCGCGGCGGGCACCTGACCGGCAGCGGCGCCGAGCTTCGTGCGGACGGCCGTCTCGCCCGATGCCTAAGGACGTCGACCCGGCGGGGTGGTCGCGCCACCGTCCGGTCGCATCTGCGCGCTGGAAAGGGCAGGTGACTACGGCCTGATCGAGGGAGCGGATGCGACCGCGGTGCGCATGGCGGGCCAGCGCGCGCTACTATCGCGGCGGGGGCCGTGGGGCCGTCCCCGGATCAGCTGGCCGGATTCAGCAGGAGAGCACGATGTCCAAGGGCATGGATCGGAAGAAGGAAGGGAAGAAGAAGCCGCTCAAGACCAAGGAAGAGAAGCGCGCCGAGAAGCAGGCCAAGAAGACGCGGCGGTAGGCGGCGCTAGCGAGGGCGTTGCTTCGCGCCTGCGGGCCGCTGCTTCCCGGGCGCCGCCGGCGCCTTCGGCAGACCCGAGTGCTGCGTCCTGAACGGTGTCGCCTTCACCGGCGGCGCGGCCCGGAGCTTGCGTTTTCCTGCGTGGGCGGCCCCCGTGCCGATCGGCTGGCAGGGCGGTACCAGGTGCTGCCGGCCGTTGCCGATCAGGTCGGCGCGCCCCATGCGGCGCAGCGCCTCGCGCAGCAGCGGCCAGTTGTGGGGGTCGTGGTATCGAAGGAAGGCCTTGTGCAGCCGCCGGACTCTGATGCCCCTGGGAATGTGCACGTCCTCGGAGCTGCTCGTGACCTTGCGCAGCGGATTCTTACCGGAGTGATACATCGCCGTGGCCGTCGCCATCGGTGAGGGCAGGAACGCCTGCACCTGGTCGGCGCGGAAGCCGTTGCGTTTCAGCCATAGCGCGAGCTCGAGCATGTCCGCGTCGGTCGTGCCGGGGTGCGCGGCAATGAAGTACGGTATCAGGTACTGCTCCTTGCCGGCCTCCTTCGAGTACTTGTCGAACAGTTCCTTGAAGCGGTCGTAGCTGCCTACTCCAGGCTTCATCATCTTCGACAGCGGTCCCTCCGAGATCGCCTCGGGCGCGATCTTGAGGTACCCGCCGACGTGGTGCTGCGCGAGTTCCTTCACATAGTCCGGCTGCTCGATCGCGAGGTCGTAGCGCACGCCCGAGGCGATCAGCACCTTCTTGATGCCGGGCAGGGCGCGCGCGCTCCGGTACAGCTTGATGAGCGGCCGGTGGTCCGTGTTCAGGTTCGGGCAGATGCCGGGGTAGACGCACGACGGCTTGCGGCAGGCAGCTTCGATCTCGCGCGATCTGCACGCGAGCCGGTACATGTTGGCCGTCGGCCCGCCGAGGTCGGAGATGACTCCGGTGAAGCCCGGCACGGTGTCACGGACGGTCTCGATCTCGCGGAGGATCGAGTCCTCGGAGCGGTTCTGGATGATGCGGCCCTCGTGCTCGGTAATCGAGCAGAAGGTGCAGCCGCCGAAGCAGCCTCGCTGGATCGCGATCGAGAAGCGGATCATCTCGTAGGCCGGGATCTTCGCCCCGCCGTACGAGGGATGCGGCACGCGCTGGTAGGGCAGCTCGTAGACCGAGTCCATCTCCTTCGTCGTGAGCGGGATCGGCGGCGGGTTGAGCCACACGTCCACGTCGCCGTGCAGCTGCACGAGGGCGCGCGCGTTCCCGGGGTTTGATTCCTGGTGCAGGATGCGGGAGGCATGCGCGTACAGCACCGGGTCATCGGCCACCTGCTCGAAGGAGGGCATGCGGATGACGCTGCGCGTACGGTCGGCGCCGGGACCCCTGCGCTGGAACCGGATCGGTATCGGTGATGACCCGGAGCTTTCGCCAGCCGCGCCTTCAGCCTCGCCGGAGCGCGCCCGGCGTGAGATCACGGGTTCCATCTGGTATGGATCCACCGGCGGATTGAGCGGCCCGGGTGTGTCCACCGTGGTCGAGTCCAACTCCACCCAGCCCGCTGGCGTGCCCCGCCGCACGAATGCGGTTCCGCGCAGGTCGTCGATTTCCTCGATGCGCTGGCCCGCGGCCAGCCGGTGCGCGATCTCGCAGATCTGACGCTCGCCGTTGCCGAAGACCAGCAGGTCCGCCTTCGCATCCAGCAGCACGGAGCGTCGCACCTTCTCCGACCAGTAATCGAAATGAGCGATCCGCCGCAATGAGGCCTCGATGCCACCGATCACAACCGGCACGTCCCGATAGGCCTCGCGGGCGCGCTGCGAGTAGACGATCACGCAGCGGTCGGGGCGGGCGCCGGCCGCTCCGTGCGGCGTGTAGGCATCGTCGCTGCGGATGCGGCGGTCCGAGGTGTAGCGGTTCACCATCGAATCCATGTTGCCGCCGGTGATGCCGAAGAACAGGTTCGGCCGGCCGAGCTGCACGAAGTCGCGGGTCGAGTGCCAGTCGGGCTGGGCGATGATGCCGACGCGGAACCCCTGCGCCTCGAGCACCCGGCCGACGATGGCCATGCCGAAGCTCGGGTGATCGACGTACGCATCGCCGGTGACGATGATGACGTCGCACGAGTCCCAGCCGAGCGCGTCCATCTCAGCCCGCGACTTGGGCAGGAATGGCGCCGCGCCGAAGCGGTGCGCCCACTGCTTGCGATAGGAAAACAGGTCGCGGGCCGGCTGCATGGGCGTGTCTCCCCGTGCCCGCTCCCGCCGAAGCGGGCGGGCGGCGACGGTCGTCAGGCCAGCGTGTGATAGACCTTCTGGACGTCTTCGTCCTGCTCGAGCTTGTCGATCAGTTCCATGACCTCGGTGGCCTGCTCCTCCGGCAGCTCGAGCGGCGTGCTGCAGATGTACTCGTGCTCGGCGGAGATCGGGGTGACGCCGCGGTCCTCAAGCGCCTTCTGCATCGTGCCGAAGTCCTCGAAATTGCAGCGCGCCACGAGCTGTGGTTCGCCCTTCTCGTCTGTGCTCTCGCCCATCTCCTCGAGTCCGTGGTCGATCAGGTAGAGCTCGAGGTCATCCTGGTCGACGCCGTCGGGGTTCAGCCGGAAGACGCCCATGCGCCTGAACTGGAAGGCGACGCTGCCGGTCGTGGCCAGATTGCCGCCGTGCTTGTTGAACGCGTTGCGCACCGCCGCGACGGTGCGGGTCGGGTTGTCGGTGGCGCACTCCACGAGCACGGCCACGCCGTGCGGACCGTAGCCTTCGTACATCACTTCCTCGAAGTTGGCCGCGTCGCGTCCGGAAGCGCGCTTGATGGCGGACTCGACCTTGTCCTTCGGCATGTTGACGGCGCGCGCGTTCTGGATGACGCGGCGCAGGGCGGGGTTCGAGCTCGGGTCGGGGCCGCCCTTCTTCACCGCGATCGTGATGTCCTTGCCAATGCGGCTGAACTGCTTGGCCATCCGGTTCCAGCGCGCGAACATCGCATGCTTTCTGACTTCGAAGATGCGTCCCATGGCTGCTCGATAGACGGTGCGGAGTGATGTTTGGGGGAGCCGTGCGAGGGGCGTGCAATCCGCCGACGTAGCCGCAGATGACGCGCCGAGGCAACCCGACCGCCGGCCCGCCATTGTAGGGTGTAAATTCGCAAAAGGCGCGTATCATCCCTGGTCCACGGCCGGGTCGTGGCCGGCGAGGGACGACCGCCCGTTGCGCCGATCCGCGAAACCAATGGTCACCAATCAGAAGTCCTGGGCCGACCTCGGTCGGCTGCCCTGAGCGGCCTTGTCCTTCTATCATCACTACATTTTTCCGCGGCTCCTCGACTTCTCCATGTCGAGCCGCGTGTTGCGCGAGCCCCGCCGGCGAACGCTCGCTCCCGCAGCGGGGCGCATCCTGGAGATCGGCTTCGGCACCGGACTCAACCTGCGCCACTACCCGACGACCGTGCGCCGCATTGAGGCGATCGACCCGGACGTCGACCTCGACCGCCTCTCCGGGCCGCGCATGACGGCCGCGCAGATCGAGGTCGACTTCCATCACCTCGACGCCGAGCACCTGCCGTTCGACGCGACCAGCTTCGACACGGTCGTCTGCACGTTCACGCTCTGCACCATTGCGAACGTTGCGCACGCGCTCGCGGAAGTGCATCGCGTGCTCAAGCCCGGCGGACGGTTCCTGTTCCTCGAACACGGCCTGTCTCCCGACCCGGGCGTGGCGCGCTGGCAGCGGCGTCTGACGCCACTGCAGAGACGTCTCTGGGGCGGCTGCCGCCTTGACCGGCCGACACGACCGCTCGTCGCCGCCTGCGGCCTTGAACTCGGCCCCGTGCAGAGCTATTACCTGAGGGGACTGCCACACTTCGTCGGCTATATCACCGAGGGCGTCGCGATCAAGCGCTGACCCGCAGAGTTGACTTGCGCGCGAGGCCGCCGCGGCCGCGACCCTCGCGCCCATCGCTCGGTTGGTCGCCGACACGCGGGGTGCTGGCGGCCGCGAGGGAATCATCGCCTCCACAAGCCGGCCCCGGGGGACCGGCAGAAGATCGCTGCGGTAATCGCCGCGTTCGACTTCAGCGGCGTCGACATTCCGCTTGAAGCCTCGAGCGCAGCACTCCGCGACGGGGCCTTCTGCCCCGAGCATGGCGGCCTCGCTGCATCCGTCTACGGCACAGCCATCCCACCCGGCGGCCGGCGAGCGTGAAGCCGGAGCGCCTCGTTGTTGTCCTCAGGCAACACTATTTCGGATTGAGGGAGCTGAAATTTCGTGCTTTCGTAGTTTTTGCGCTGCAACGTGACGCGGGCTCGAAAGGCGCGTAGAAGTGGATCCCGCCGCGAGCTGGGGGAATCAGGCAGCGGCGTTGACGGGACTGGGACCTGGGAGCGTCCGGCCGGGGGGTGACGGACGAGTCACGGAGGACCAGGACGAGCGAGGACCGCGGGCGGCGCGAGCTGCCCGCGGTCTTTCCTTTTTCGGGATGCCGTTGCGCCTGTCGTAGACTTCACGCCGATGTCGCACTCAGTCGTTCGTTCGCTCTTCACGACTGCTGCATTGCTTGCCCTTGCCGCGGCGCTCGGCGGTTGCTCCATTCGTGCCGGCGGCGGTGACTCGCTCAAACGCGAGATTGGCTCGGACTACTTCGGCGCGGGCGGCATGCTGAATCTCACCGAGCCCGTGGCCGGAGACGCCTTTCTCATGGGCGGACGCGTCGCCGTCGCGGGCGAAGTCAAAGGTGACCTGATTGCAGCGGGCGGGGAGTTGTCCGTCGGTGGCAGCGTTGGCCACCACCTCTACGCCGCCGGTGGCAGCGTCAAGCTCGACGCGATCGTCACCGGCAACGCGCGCGTGGCCGGAGGCGACGTGGCGGTCGGACCGGCGACGGTCGTCGGCGGCGCGCTGTCGCTCGTCGGCGGCCGGGTCGACTTCGAGGGCGAGGCGCACCGTTACCTGCAGGCCTCCGGGCGCAAAGTGCGCATCAACGGCATCGTCCACGGCGACGCGCGCATCCACGCCAAGGAACTGGTCATCGGACCTGGGACCCAGATCGACGGCCGGCTCGCGGTCTACGGGTCGAGCCGGCCGGAGATTCCCGACGGTGCGGTCATCGGTGGTGGCGTGGAATTCCACGAGGCGGGGTCCGATCAGCTCTTCGACCGGACGGGCGAGAGGGTGCGCGGGGCCGTGCACGGACTGGCGACGCTGCTGTGGCTCGCGGGGGTGTTCCTCGCCGGGTCGCTGTTCGTGTTCGTCTTCCCCGAGTTCGCAGCGCGCGCCTGCGAGACGATCGAGCGAGAACCACTGAAGGTACTGGCCCTTGGCCTTGTGGTCCTCATCTGCGTGCCGGTCACGGCGGTGCTGCTGGTGCTGACGGTCATCGGCATTCCGCTCGCCCTGCTGCTCGTGCCGCTGTACTTGCTGCTGCTGTTCCTGGGCTGGGTCACCTCGGCGCTGTTCATTGGCCAGAAGGCGATCGCCGCCGTCCGCCCCACGCGGCCGGCGACAGCCGGCACCCGCCTGCTTGCCCTGCTGCTCTCCCTCGTGCTGCTCTGGCTCGTCGGCCGGATCCCGCACCTGGGGCCGTGGGTGAGATTCGTGGTGCTGCTCCTCGGCATCGGCGCGCTCGCCTGGCAGTTCTGGAACCGTCGCGACCGCGTGCTGCGGGCGGCCGCCTGAGACGGCCCGACCGGGCCGGTACCGGAGACGATTGCATGGCGTACTGGCCGCACTTGCTCGCGATTCTGGTTGGCGCCGGCCTGATGGTACAGGTCGGGATGAACGCGACCGTGAGCCGCGTGGTCGGCTCGCCGCTCTTTGCCTCGATAGTGAATTTCACCGTCGGGCTCGGCGCGCTCGCGGTGGTCGCTCTCGCGAGCGGCGCGCGTCCGGCAGTGGGCTCGCTGGGCCAGGTGCCCGCCTGGGCCTGGTTCGGCGGGTTGTGCGGCGCCGGCTACGTGGCCTCGGTCACGGTAGTCGGGCCGCGGCTCGGGGCCATGGCGTTGCTTGCGCTCGTCCTGATCGGCCAAATGGTCGCTTCCCTGGCGGTCGATGGCTTCGGCGTGATGGGATTCCCGCAGAGCCCCGTGACGCCCTCGCGGCTCCTGGGTGCCGTGCTGCTGGTCGCCGGAGCGTTGCTGATCGTGCGCCGCTGAGCGTGCGGGGCCGCAGGCTAGGCGCCGTCCGCGCGGTGCGCCATGGCGACACGCACCAGCAGCTCCGTCAGATGATGCACCCGCAGCTTGCGGTAGATGTTCACCAAGCGGGTACTGACTGCATTCTCGGAAATCTCCAGCTCGCGCGCGATGCCGTAACTCGTGGGGCCTTCGACGGCGCGGCAGGCGATCTCGCGCTCCCGTTCGGTCAGATCGGGAGCGTGCGCCAGATGCTCAAGCAGCAGCGCGCGCTGCGCGCTGCGCGCTGAGCGCGGCGGATAGTATCTGTCGCGTCTGCCGTCGCGAAAACGACAGCTCGCCGTTGCGAATGTTGTTGGCAGCGGTGGCGATCTGCGCCATGTCCGCGCCGCTCGGCAGAGCGCCGCGTACCCCGAGCAGCAATGCGTTGGCGATGCCGGTGCGCATCCTCGGGTCCACCCAGCAGCAGTACTGCGGCGTCGGGCCAACGGCGATGTGTTGCGACGAGGAGGTCCTGCCCGTGGTCGCCGAGCTCCGTGCAGTCGCGGACCACGAGGTCCGGGGGGTCTGCGAGACCGGGGGTCCCGCGGAGCGAGGTCACGGAGCCGGAGAAGCGCATGCGTGGCACGTCGAGAGGATGCTCGGCCGCGTCCTCCAGCGACAACTCGCGACTGACTAGCACGACCTGCCACTAGTCTGGCTCCCGCGCCTCCACGCCCGCAGTGTCCAGCCTGTCCGCGGCGATCACGAGCCTCCCTCGCGTTCTTGATCTTGTCGGCCCTGCGCCCCACGTATAGATTCAACCGCCCGCATTTCTCAGGTCCCCTCCGCGCATTACGCAGGAGCCCGCCATGGCGCGCACCCGCTCGACGATGCTGGAACTCGGCATCCCGGCCCCCGACTTTCACCTGCCGGACTTCGACGGCCGGCCGCACGCGCTCGCCGATTACGCGCCTGCCCCGGCATTGCTGGTCGCGTTCATCTGCAACCATTGTCCTTTCGTTCGTCACCTGCGGACCGAGTTCGCCGCGTTTGCCCGGGAGTACGCGCTGAAGGGCCTGGCGGTGGTAGCCATCAACGCCAACGACACCACGGCCTATCCCGAGGACGGGCCGGATGCGATGCGCGAGGAGAGCCGCGCGCTCGGCTACACGTTTGAGTACCTCATCGACGCCGACCAAGCGGTGGCCAAGGCCTACCGGGCGGCCTGCACTCCGGACTTCTTCCTGTTCGATGCGCAGCGGCGACTCGTCTACCGCGGCCAGTTCGACGGCAGCCGTCCCGGCGGCGGACAGCCGGTCACCGGCGCAGATCTGCGGGCAGCGGCAGACGCGGTGCTGAGCGGCCGGCCGGCCCCGCCGGATCAGCGTCCGAGCGTGGGCTGTAACATCAAGTGGCGGCCGGGCAATGCGCCCGACTACTTCGCGGCCTGACGCGCCGGAAATTCCTGCGTAATGTGACCGGCCATCTGCCCGACCGTGCGGATCGCCTCTTCGGTAGACCCGACGCGGGTCTCGGCCGTGATCAGTCCGCGCCAGACCAGCTGGCCGCTCGCCGGGTCGTCGACGAACACGATCACGGTGGTGTCGCGCATCAGCTGCTCGCGCGGCACGGTGGAGGCCGGCGGCGGCTGGATCTCGCTTGGGCTCAGCACCGTGGTGGGCGATGGCGCGCCCACACGCGTCTGCTCGGGCATCACATACTTGCGAGAGCCCGAGACTTGGTAGCTCAGGACGATGTCGGCGGCCGCCACATTTGCCGCCTGCGCGTATCCCTTGCGGGTGAATCCCTCCGTGAGCGCCGCCCGGACTTCCGTATCGACGCGCGCGCTGACGTCCTGACCAACGGGGCTGGCCGCGCCAATTTCTCCGCCCTTGATGAAGAATGCATGCCGCGTGGCCAGACTCGCCCCGGGGAGTGCGTAATGATCGACCGTCCAGGGTGACGCGCAGCCCGCGCAGCAGGCGAGGAAGGTCAGGGCGAGCCGGGTCGAGCGTTGCATGGCAGATTCTCCGTGGCCTGCGCAGTGTATAGGAACGACGGCGCAGCGCTGTTAATGCGCGCTGCGCGCGCCGGCGGGCTCGGCCACCGGCGCCCCGGCACGAGGGGTGCCACCCGCGCCATCGCAGCAGAGCGATTTGGCGCAATGCCATTGCGGTCAATCACCAGCGCGGAGCTGCATATTTCCCGCATTGCGGCCGTGCCGCGCGGAGTGCAGCCTGACTCTGAGTCCCCTTACCGGGAGATGGTTATGACTCGTATACGCATCGTTGTCGCCGACCTGGCCGAGGCGATCTTCTATGATTCGACTTCACTCGCCGCGGCCCCGAAAGAGGTGGCCCGCATCTCCGACCCGACCGCGCACCTGCATGATCGGGACCTCGTGACCGAGCGTGCGGGCCGGGGTTACGAGAGTTTCGGCAAAGCACGGCATTCGATCGAGCGTGAAGCGGACCCGCGGTACCAGGCGTCGATGCGCTTCGCACGGCGCATTGCGCGCAAGCTGGACGATGCGCGCCGCAACCAGGAGTTCGACGAGCTGATCGTGGTCGCCGGCCCGCCGTTCCTCGGCCTGCTGCGCGAGAAGCTCTCCAAGCCGACCAGCGCGCGCGTGGTGCTGGAAGTGCACAAGGACCTGGTGCACATGCCGCTCGCCGACCTGCGCCGGCACCTGCCTACCTCCGCGGGCGAATTGTCGCGGCCGCACTGACCGACCGCCGCAGCGCTCAGCCCAGGGAGCAGCACCGTTCAACGTGTACGGCGGGCACCTCCGTGCGGGCGCGTCCCACGCTCAGCACCTGACCGCGCACGGTGCCCGGCCGGTAGGTGGTGCAGCCCTTGAGACCCAGCCGGTGGGCGGTGTCGAACAGGTCGGCGTAGCGCCCGCGCGGAAAGTCCCCCGGAACCGTGATGGTCTTGGCGATCGCGCCGTCCACCCAGGGCTGGATGACGGCCTGCATCTGCAGCTGCGCGAGCGGGTCGATGTCCGTGGCGGTCACGAACGCGGCCGGCAGCGGCTGCCCGGCATGGGCCGTGCGCCAACGCCGGACGGCGTCGTTCGTCACTTCAAAGCAGACGGGCAGGCCGGCGGCGTCGAGCACCCTGCGCTGGCCGTCGAACGCGAACATCGGCTCGATGCCGCTCGAGACGTTGCCTGCGAGGAGGCTGATCGTGCCCGCGGGTGCGACCGCCGTCAGGTGGCTGTTGCGGATGCCGCCGTCGCGAATGGCGCAGCGGATCTCGGCGGGCAGCGTCGACACGAGCGCGGCCTCAAGGTAGCGGTCCGCGTCGAACACCGGGAACGCGCCTTTCTCGGCGGCCAGTGCGCTCGATGCCTCATAGGCACAGAGGCAGATGCGCTGCATGGCCTCGCCCGCCACGCCACGCGCGTCGCTCGTATCGTAGCGCAGGCCGAGCATGGCGAGCGCGTCGCCGAGTCCGGTGATGCCGAGGCCGATGCGACGGCAGGCGCGCACCTCCTGTGCCTGTGCCGCCAGCGGGAAGCCGGTCACCTCGAGCACGTCGTCGAGGAACCGGACCGCGACCCGCGCGACCTCGCCGACCGCGTCGAGGTCGAGACGCGCGCGCGCGGTGAACGGCCCGCGAACGAAACGCGCCAGGTTGATTGACCCGAGGTTGCATGCCCCGTGCGGCGGCAACGGCACTTCGCCGCAGGGATTCGTCGCCGTCAGGTATTCGCGCCAGTAAAGATTGTTGCCGGCGTTGACGGTGTCGACGAACTGTACCCCCGGCTCGGCGGAGTCGTGGTTCATCGTGAGCAGTCGCTCCCAGATCTCCCGGGCACGCAGTGTGCGCTGCACCCGGCAGGGCACCGGCTCGGCGAAGCCGGGCCACCGCCGCACAGGGCAGCGGCTCGAGTCGGCCTGCTCGCCAGGCATGAGCGGGAACAGCAGCGGCCACTCGCCATCGTCCCGCACGGCGCGAAGGAACTCGTCGCTGACCGACACGGAGAGATTGAAGAAGTGCAGGGCGTCCGGGTCGGCCTTGGCGGCGATGAACTCGAGGACGTCTGGGTGATCGCAGCGCAGGGTCGCCATCATCGCGCCCCGCCGGCTCCCGGTCGCGAGCAGCGTCGCGCACATCGAGTTCCAGACATGCATGAACGAGACCGGCCCCGACGCGATCGTGCCGGAGGCGCTTGCGGCCGCGCCGCTCGGCCGCAGGGTCGAAAAATCGAGCCCGATGCCGCCGCCCTGCTGCAGCGTCAGCGCCGACTCCTCGAGCGAGCGGCAGATGCCTGGCAGCGTGTCCGGGATGCGCCCCATCACAAAGCAGTTGAGCAGCGTGGCCGCGCGCCCGGTGCCGGCGTTGGCCACGATCCGGCCTCCGGGCAGGAAGCGGAACCCGGCCAGCAGTTCGCCGAAACGCTCTTCCCAGCGCCCCCGGTCCTTGGGTTCGGCGCGGGCCACGGCCGCCGCCACCCGCCGCCACGTCGCCTCGAGATCCGCCTCCGGGGCGCCGCCGCCTGGGGGCTGCCAGCGGTACCGGTGCTGCCAGACCCAGTGTGAGAGGTCGTCGGGGAAGGGCGTCATAGGGGCGTCGCAGCCGGCCTCGCAAGGCGTACCGGAGTCTATTTTGTGACGAATGCCCGTTGCTTGCAGGGCCGTTTTGGACCGCGCTGCCCCGAAGCGCATACTCTATTTGGGGAAAGGCCTTGACAATCATGGGGTCTCGAATGCGACGGATGGGCGGAAACTCGGAACGCGTGGGAGGCACGTCAGGGCCATGGTGAAGACCGTCCTGCTGGCTTACGAGCGCGAACAGGACTTCGCGGCGATCGAGACTCACCTGCAAACCCGCGGGCTGCAGGTGGTCAAAGCACGCACCGGCCTTGAGGCGCTCGACATCCTCAAGCGCGACGCGCCCGGCTTCCTGGTGAGCGACGTGCTGCTGCCGAAGATGGACGGCTTCGCGCTCTGCCGTCGGGTCAAGGAGGACCCCACGATGCAGCATCTGCCGGTGGTGCTGTTTTCCATGCGCGTCGAAGGCCCGAAATACGAGGCCTTCGCCGCGGAGGTCGGGGCTGATCGCTTCCTGCAGCGCGGCTCCACGCTCGAAGACTTGGTGAGCGCGCTCGATGAACTGAACCCGGGCTCCGGCACGGTGCGCATGCCGGCGCTGGTGCCCGAACTACTCGATCGTCGGGAGCAGGACCGCCGTCGCGTCGCCGAACTCGAGCGCCGGGTGCGGGAGTTCGAAGCGATCAACCTGCAGCTCGCGGCGGCAGAGCGCGTTGCGCGCGAGAAGGCCGAGTACGAGGCGCATGCGCGCGCCGAATTTGCGGCCTCGCAGTCGGTACGCATCCGCGAGCTGGTGAGCCGCATCGGCGACCTGGAGTCCAGACAACAGCAGCTCGCCGAGGCCGAGACCCAGGCACGCAACGCCGCCGAGGAGTCGCAGACCGAGGCAGACAAGTTCGCGGCCTTGGAATCGCAGCTGAAAGAGCTGCAGGCGTTTCAGGCGGAGGAAGCGCGCGGCGAGGCCGCAAGGCTCGCCGAGCTCGAGTCGCGGCTGGCGCAGGCGCAGACCGGCGCAGTCAAGTTCGCGGCTCTGGAATCGCAGCTGAACGAGCTGCAGGCCTCCCGTGCCGAGGAAGCGCGCATCGAGGCCGCGAGGCTTGCCGAGCTCGAGTCGCGGCTGGCGCAGGCGCAGGCTGCGCGGACCGCAGCCATCGCTGCGGCCGCGGACGCCGAGCGCGCGTTTGCGGCGCAGCCCGTGCCCACGTGGCTCTGCGAGCGGGAAGGCGGCCTGCTCCGCCTCGCCAACGACGCAGCCGCCGCGCTGTTCGGCATCGAGGCGGAGCACCTGCGCGGCCGGCTGCTCAGCGAGCTGCTGCCGGGCTTGCGGCCCGCAGACGACGGCCGGCGGAGCACGGAAGCCACTCTGCGTCGTGCGGACGGCTCGGCTGTCCTGCTCGAGATCGACCGCCAGCCGGTGTCCCTCGCCGGACGGGCCTGCTGGCTGATGGCCGCGCGCGACGTGACCGAAGAACGCGCGCAACGCCTGAGCCTCCGCGAGCAGTCCGCGCGCGCGCGCGTACTGGAGCAGCTGCCGGAGCCGTGCTGTATCGTCGACGGCGAAGGACGGCTGCACTGGGCCAACGAAGCGTTCATCCGCCTGCTGGGGCTCGACGCGGCGCGCCTGTCGGAGGTCTCGCTGGCGGCGCTCGAAGTGCCGACGGACGGCGATTCCACGGTCCGCAGCGTGGCCGTTGCGGGCAACGGGCTCGCGCTGCAGGAGTGCCAATGGCGTCGCTCAGACGGAACGCCGATCGACGTGGAGGTGGCCTCCGTGGTCGCGGCGGACGCGGCGGGACGGCGCATCGTGCTGGTGCGGGACGCGTCGCCCCGGCGCCGCGCCGCGGAGCGCGCCGAGCGCGATCAGCGACGGGTCGTCGGCTTGCTCGAGCTGGCGCAGCACGCCCACTCGCTCACCGAGAACGAGATCCTCGCGAACTCGCTCGAGCTGCTTGAGTCACTCACGCGCAGCCAGGCCTGCTGCGTCTTCCTCGCGCTGCCTGAGGCTGGCCAGCTCGAACTCGCCGCGCGCCGCGGCGAGGAGAAGGGTGCCGAAGCCCTATCGGTGCTGTCGCGCTGGCGCGGCACGCCGCCTCACGACACGGCACTACTCGAGTGCGTGAACTGCCAGCGCCCCGTCGTGCGCGAATCGATAGAAGGGACCGGCGAGCTGCGCAACGCAGGCCTGCCCGGCACCTGGCGGCGCCAGCTCGCCACGCCCATCCTGGAGGGCGGGCGGCTGGTGGGCGTGGTGCTGCTCGCGGACAAGCCGGAGGCCTACGACGACGACGACCGCCGGCACGCCGCGCAGGTCGCCGACGGGCTGTGGAAGCTGCTGCGTCGCCGCCGCTCGGACGCCGAGGTCGTGAGTGCGATGGACCATATGGAGCGCGTGATGCTCGGCGCGATCGAGGCGCTCGCCGCGCTGTCGGAGGCGCACGATGGCCGCCGGGCCGGCCGGTCCCGCCGGGTCGCGGATCTCGCCGCGTGGATCGGGGGCGCGCTCGGGTTCCCCGGCCACACGGTGCGCGGCCTGCGCGTCATGGGCCAGTTGATCGACGTCGGCATGCTGCATATCCCGCGCGAGCTGCTCTGGCGCCCGGGCCCGCTGAGCGCCGCCGAGTTCGAACTGGTCAGGACCCACGCCGAGCGCGGCGGTGAGGTCCTGCGCCGCATCGAATTCCCGTGGCCGGTGGCCGAGGTCGTTCGCCAGCACCACGAGCGACTCGACGGCTCCGGATACCCGCGCGGCCTGCGCGGCGAGGAAATCCTGCCGGAGGCACGCATCCTCGCGGTCGCGGACGCGGTCGAAGCAATGCTATCGCCGCGGCCGCACCGTGCGGCACTGACGCTGGCGGCGTGCATCGAGGAGCTGCAGTCGCAGGCCGGCCGGCGCTACGATGCCCGGGTCGTCAAGGCCTGCGTGAAGCTGCTGCGCGACCGGGAGGCTCCGGGGCCGGTCAGCGCCGTGACGCAGCCGGACAGCGAATCCATCGCCGGGCAGCGGATCGCCTGAGGCCGAGGCTTGCAACTCGAGTTCTACGGCGCGGCCGGTGAAGTGACCGGCTCCTGCCACATCCTCGCGGTGGGCAATCGAACGGTGCTGCTCGACTGCGGCATGATTCAGGGCGGCGAGTCCCCGGATCAGCGCAACCACGCCGCGTTTCCGTTCGACGCGGCCCGCATCGACGCGGTCATCCTCAGTCACGCCCACATCGATCACTGCGGCCGGCTGCCGCTGCTGCGCAAGCGCGGATTTCGCGGCCCGATCTACGCCACGGGCGCGTGCCGCGACCTCGCACGCATCCTGCTCGCCGACTCCGCCGCGATGGCCCAGCGCGACGCCGAGCGCGAGGACCGGAGGAGGGAGGCGAACGGCAACCGGCACGGCGTCGAGCCGCTCTATACGGTGGATGACGCGGCCGAGACGATCGCGCAGTTCCACGTCGCGCCGTATGGATGCGCCGTGGAGGTCGTGCCCGGAGTGACGCTGACCTTCCGCGATGCCGGTCACATCCTCGGCTCGGCCAGCGTGTGGCTGGACCTGAAGGAGGGCGACGTCGCACGCCGCATCGTCTTCAGCGGTGATCTTGGCCAGTACGACTCACCGATCCTGCGCGATCCGGAGAGCGACGGCACGGCGGACCTCGTCGTCATGGAGAGCACCTACGGTGACCGCCTGCACCGCGAGCGTCCGGACACGCTGCGGCAGCTCGGCGAGATCGTGCGCGCGGCGGTTCGTGATCGCGGCAACGTGCTGATCCCGGCCTTCGCCGTGGGCCGCACGCAGGACCTGCTCTACGAGTTCGGCCGGCACTTCGACGATTGGGGGCTCGGCGAATGGCGGATCTTCCTCGACAGCCCGATGGCGATCGAGGCGTCGCGGGTGTACTGGCAGCACACGGAACTCTATGACAAGGAGGCCCGCGAGCTGCGACTGCGCACGGGCAACCTCGCGCCGCTGCGGAACCTCACCCTATGCCGTACCGTCGAGGAGTCCAAGGCCATCAACCGCCTGCCGAGCGGCGCGATCATCATCGCCGGCAGCGGCATGTGCAACGGCGGTCGCATCATCCATCACCTGAAGCACAACCTGGCGCGTCGCGAATGCCACGTGGTATTCACCGGATTCCAGGCCGTGGGCACGCTCGGGCGCGCGATCGTCGACGGGCACCAGACGGTCCGCATTCAGGGGGCGCACGTCCCCGTCGCAGCCCACGTCCACACGCTCGGCGGGTTCTCGGCGCACGGCGATCAGCAGGATCTGTTGCGCTGGTATCGCGGGGTGGGCGGCCATCCGCCCGCATGGCTGGTGCACGGGGAGGCGAGGGGAGCCGAGGGACTGCGCGAGGCGTTGCGCCGCGAAGGCGCGAGCGCGACGATCGCGCAGCCAGGGCAACGGCTGGATCTCGCCGCCCTGCCGTAGGGGTGGCACGAAGGATCAACCGGCGATGTCGAAGCGCAGCGTGACCAAGGAGCGGTGCACGACTGGCTGGCCATTCACGACGCGAGGCCGGAAGCGCCACTGGCCGAGGGCCGTGCTCGCCGCCTGCTCGAAGACGCCCTGCGGCTGCGCCTGCACGACCTGGATGTCACGGACGGCGCCGGATTCCGTGACCGTGAACTCGAGTTCCACCCAGCCGGTGGTGCGGCTGCGCAGCGCGTCCGTCGGATAGACCGGGTCGACGGCCACGACTCGCTCGAGCGCGTCGGCGGGTCCCGTCGCCTCGGCAGCCACGGAGCCCTGGTGCACTGGTTCGGCGTCCGCCGCTCCAGGCTGCGCGGTCGGCGCGTCCATCGTCGACGCGGTCACGTAGCCGGCCGTCGGCAGCCCGGTCGTGATCGGCGCACCGTAGGCACGGCTGCCGCGGCGGGACTTCACCATCCCCGCGACCGGCGCGTTGATGAAGTGTGGCGCCAGCGGGTCGGGATGCACGATTGCGATACTCGCGGGCGCGGGTGCGGGCGAGGGCGCGGGCGCGGGCGAGGCGGGGGCAGTCATCGACACCGGTGCCGCGTCGGCATGCGGGGCCGGCGCGCCCAACGACTCGGCGGCCAGCTGCTGCGAGGGCGTGGCCGCTGCGCTCATGATGGGTACCGATTCGGCTCGCAACCGGCTCGCCAGCGCCTGCGCCGAGCGCCGGCCCGGGTCCGCCCCGAGCACGCGGTCGACCAGCCGCAGCGCCTCGTATTTGCGCTGCGCGTCGGCGGCCTGCGTGGCCGCCTCGAGGATCTGCAGGACCGTCTGATCGAAGCCACGACGAGCCTCGGCATTGTCGGGGTGCGCGAGAAGCACCGCCTTGTACAGGTCGAGTGCGTTGCGGCCCGCGGGCGCTTCGTAGCGCCCGCCGTCGAACGCCGCACGGGCGCTCGACAGGACTGGATCGGCCCGGACGGCGATTGCGGCCGCCGCGGCCGCATCGGCGGGGGGCGCCGTCGCGGGCGCACCGGGCTCCGCTCCCTCCGGTCCGCGGTGACCGACGACGGCGGCCAGCATCATGACGAACAACGCGACACCGATCGTCACGAACGCCCACTTCCAGGGCTCGAAGCGGTTCGGCAGCCTTGTGACGAGGTGGAGCACGGGATCGACGGGCGCGACCTGCTCGCGACGCTCGCAGTGGTGGCGGATGGCCGCCTGCAGGAACATGCCGGCGCGGCGGGACGTGACCGGCTTGTGGATGAAGCGGTAGACGAGGCAATCGCCGATGAGCGGCGCGAGCAGCGCCTCGTCCTCGCGTGTGCCGGCGACGCAGACCACCACGTCCGGGAACTGCTCCACGATCTGCTCGATGAGCGTGTCGGGCCGGGTCGAGACCGCCGCCAGATCGAGCAGCAGCACGCCGCAGCGGCCGGTCAGCAGCAGATCGACGGATTCCTCCGCCGAGCGGGCGCGCCAGACGGGGTTGCGCTCGCCGACGGCTGCGCGGATCGCCTCGAACAGCGGCAGGTCGCCGGACAGCACGATGACGTCCACCAGTGCGCCCGGGCCGGCGCGGGCGGTGGCGAGGTCAGCGCGACGAGAGGAGAGCTGTCCAGACACGGATGCAATTGCGCGCCTTCTGGCCCCCGCGGTCCACCTGCCGCTCCTAAAAAGATGAAGTAATTCAAAGTTCAGGACCTCCGTACGTTAGGTCTGGAATGATTCCAACGCGGTGCCGCAGCGCCCCCTCGCAGGGCGGCCACTCGACATAACGCCCCCGCCGCGAGCATGATCGGCTGCGGTCGGGTCAGCGACCGCCCAATTCAGCGAGAGGAATGCTCATGGCCTTGATGAGCGAGGTCACGTTCACTTCCCGAGTCGCGCGTAGCCAGCGTCAGGCGCTGGAGCGGCTGCTGTTCTTTAACGGCTGCCAGAATCGTGTGGCGCAGCAGATCGTCGATGCCATCGATCAATTCGGTCCGCCGGAAATTCAGGACGACGGCAAGTGCCTGCGCGTGCGCGTGGCCGGCATGCCGGACGTGCAATCGCTGTTCGCGCTCGAGCCCGGTGGCGAACGGCCGATCGCGGTCGCCGTGTACATGCGCGCCGATCTCGAGCACGTTACGGTGCTGCACGTCGGCTTGAGCGAGGAGTACTGCGCGGGCGGCACGCGAGAGGACATCAATCTGCTGCTGCGGCTGATGAAGGAAATCCGCCGCTCCTCGAAGCGCCTGAAGGGCGTGCGCCGCCTGCGGGTGCTCTACGGCACGCAGCGCCTGCGCGCGCTCGCCTGACGCGACCCGCTGGCTCGAGCCGCTCACGCGCTCCCCACCGCGAGCCGTGGCCCGATGACCGCCAGCGCCTGGTTGGACCGCTTTTACCTGTCGAGTGACGGTCTTCGCCTGCATTACCGGGAGTACCCTGGGCCGGGCGGCGGCCGCCTGCCGGTGCTGTGCATGCCCGGGCTCACGCGCAACGCTCGGGACTTCGAGACCGTCGCACCGCGGATCGCAGCCACCCGTCGCGTGCTATGCGCTGAACTGCGCGGTCGCGGCCAGTCGCAGCACGATCCCCACTGGCAGAATTACCACCCGGCGACGTACGTCGCGGACCTGCTCCGGCTGCTCGAGGAAGCGCGAATCAAGCGCGTGGTGCTGCTCGGCACGTCGCTGGGGGGCATCCTCTCGATGTTGATCGCCGCGGCACGACCGTCCGTCGTCGCCGGCGTGATCCTCAACGACGTCGGTCCGGAGGTGGCCGGCGAAGGCCTGCAGCGCATCGCCGCCTACGTTGGGCGCCACGCGCCGGTGCAGAACTGGGTGGAGGCCGTCGCGCAGGTCCGCGCCATCTACGGGCACGCGCTGCCGGGCCTGAGCGACGCGCAGTGGCAGGCCTTGGCACGGCGCAGCTACTCGGAGGCCGACGGCGTGCCCCGCCTCGACATGGACCCGAAGATCGGCGAGGCCGTGCGCGCCGCACCGGCGGGGGCCGCGCCCGACCTGTGGCCGCAGTTCGCCGCGCTGCGCGGGATTCCCGTTCTCGCCATCCGCGGGGCCCGGTCCGATCTGCTCTCGCCGGCAACCTTCGACCGCATGGCGGCCGAGAAGCCCGATCTCGAGCGGCTCACCGTGCCCGACCGCGGGCATCCGCCGCTGCTCGACGAGCCCGTGTGCGTCGCGGCGATCGACGCGTTCCTCGCGCGGCTGCCCTAGAGCGGCTCGCACGGGCCCATACTGCAGGCACAGGACCGGATCCCCGCGCTCAGGCATGCCGTCAACACCCTCCCTAGCACGCTGGGCTCTCGCGGCCCTCACCGGCGTCGGTCTCGCCACCGCGGCGGCACTGCTGGCCCCGGCCGGGTGGCCGTTCGAGCTGTTCTCGCATTTTCGGTTGCAGCTGGCCGCCGCCGCCGTGCTGCTGCTGCTGTCGCTGCTGTTGCTGCGCCGGCCCCGCGCCGCGGCACTGGCCGCGTTGCTGGCCGCCATTCACCTCATGCACGGCGGGACGCCGTTGCTCGCGGCGGAGCCGGCACCCGCCTGCGCCGGACCCGGCCTGGTCGTCGTCACGGTCAACCTCGACCTCGCAAACTCCGAGCGACGGCGGTTCCTCGCCTGGCTGGCCGAGCATCCGGCAGACATCGTCGTCGCGCAGGAGGTCACCGCCGCCTGGGCACGCGAGCTTGAGTCGTTGCGGGACTACCCGCACCGGCGGATCGTGGTCCGCGAGGATCCCTACGGAATCGCCGTGCTGAGCCGCTGGCCGTTCGAGACGCTCGAGCGGGTCGATCTGGCCGGCGACGGCCTGCCGTCGCTCGAGGGCGTGACCGAGATCGGGGGGCAGCGCCTGCATCTGCTGGCGCTGCACACGCTCTGGCCGATCACGCCGCAGCTCGCGGCCCTGCGGGACCGCGCCCTCATGCGGGTCGCAGCTGTGGCGCGCGCCACCCCGGGCCCGCTGGTGGCCGCGGGCGACCTCAATCTCACGCCCGACTCGCCGGCTTGGCTCCAGCTGCTCGAGGACTCGCAGCTGCGCGACGTATTCGCCGGGCGCCGCGGCTGGCATCCGACGTGGCGGGCCGGGTTCTGGCCGCTTGCGCTCAGGATCGACCACGCGCTCGTCTCGCCGGGCGTGTGCGTGGAAGATGCGGAGGTCGGCCCGGAGATCGGTTCGGATCACCGTCCCGTGACGGTGCGTCTGCGCCTGGCCAGGGGCTCGTAGCCGGAGCGGCGGGGGGTCACTCGGCGGTCAGCGTCTCCCCGGTCGGCGGCGGGAATTCCCGGCAGCATTCCGTGAGCCAGGCGCGAAACCGCACGACCTTGGGCAGCGAGAAGTGCTCCGGCGGCGCCACGAGATACCAGGCGCTGCGCTGCTGGACACTCGGCAGCATCGGCCGCACGAGCCGGCCTGCCGCAATGTCCGCGGCGACCAGTGACCACCGCGCCAGCGCGACGCCCTTGCCCTGCTCCACGACCGCCAGCGTTGCCGCGGAATCCTCGATCACCGGGGTGGTGTCGGTCCGGGTCGTGTCACCGCCGACGCGGCGCAGCCAGTCCGGCCACGGCTCGGCCCGGCTGTGGATCAGCGGGTAGCGGGCGAAGTCGGCGAGCGTCTCGATCGGCCCGAGCTTCGCCAGCAGCGCGGGACTGCACACTGGGAAGACCCATTCCTCCAGCAGCCGCTCACTCTTCAGGCCCGGCCATTGGCCCGAGCCGTAGAGGATGGCCGCGTGGAAGTCGTCCCGCGTGAAGTCCAGTGCTGCCCGTGACGGTCCGAACCGAACCTCGATTTCGGGGTGCTTGCGCGTGAACTCACCGAGCCGCGGCAGCAGCCAGCGCTGCAGGAATTCGTTCGGCACGCTCAGGTTGAGCATGCCTCCGACGCGCTCGCGCCGAATGCGGTCCACCGCGCGGCGCATCTCCTCGAGGCCGCGGCGCACCCCGGGCAACAGCTCGGCGCCCTCCTGCGTCAGGGCAACGGCCCGGGTGTGCCGCCGGAACAAGGCCACGCCGATGTCGGTCTCGAGCGCCTTGATCTGCGCGCTGACGGCCGCCGTCGTCACCCCGAGCTCCTTCGCCGCGGCCGTGAAGCTCAGGTGCGAGGCGACGGCCTCGAACACGCGCAGGGCGTTCAGGGGCAGGCGATCATTATCGGCAGACATCCATCGGGCCTCGAGTAAAATGTCGGTTAACAATACGGTCGAAAGCCCCCCTATTCAAGGGTGCGGGTCGTCGTCTGTAGAGGGAATCTGAAGAAAGTAAGGCCGTCCATGGACCCCGCCAGCCCCTATCGAATCGCGCCTACTGCCCCCGAGGACGTCGCCGTCCTTGTCACCATGGTTCGCGAACTGGCCGAGTTTGAGCGACTCGCGCACGAGGTGCGGATCGTGGAATCCGAGCTGCGCGAGCACCTGTTCGGCGCGCGCCCTTATGCGGAGGCCGCCCTGGTCAAGGCGGGCGAAAAGCCCGTCGGCTTCGCCCTGTGGTTCCACAACTACTCGACGTTCGAAGGCCGGCCCGGCCTGTACCTCGAGGACCTCTACATCCGGCCCGAGCACCGCGGCCAGGGCTGCGGGGAGGCCGTGCTCAGGTACCTTGCGCGGCTCGCGGTCGAGCGCGGCTGCGGCCGGTTCGAGTGGGCGGTGCTCGATTGGAACGTGAAAGCCACCGCGTTCTACCGCAAGCTCGGCGCGGTCTCGATGGACGACTGGACTGTGCAGCGGGTCACCGGCGAAGCGCTCCTCGCCCTCGCCCGCGGCGGTTGAGCCGGGATCCACCAACCAAGGAATCACGCTCATGAAGGCACGCCTCCACCTCGCCAGCGGCACGGCCTGGGAACCGATCGTCGGGTACTCCCGTGCGGTGCGCGCCGGCCCCTTTGTCTGGGTGTCGGGCACCACCGCGACCGGTCCGGACGGGAAGCTCGTCGGGCGCGGCGACCCGGCCGCACAGACGCGCCAGGCGTTCGACAACATCCGGGCCGCGCTCGAGCGCGCCGGTGCGCGGCTCGAGCACATCGTGCGCACGCGCCTCTACGTCAGCGACATCGAGCAGTGGGAGGCGATTGGCCGCGTCCATGGCGAGATCTTCGGCTCCGCCCGGCCGGCCACCACCATGGTCGAGGTGGCCCGGCTAATCGACCCGGACATGCTGGTAGAGATCGAGGCCGACGCCTACGTGGACTGAGCGGTGCCGGGCCGACGCTGCTCGCCCCGGAGTACCATTGCATTGAGCGGCGGCAGGCGCCGCCGTGCCCCAGTCCGGCAGTCGCGAGGAGGTTGCCATGTCGCATACAGGGATCCATCCATCGAAGCTGTGCGGGGCGCTCTTCGCGTTGGCCGGCGTGCTGGCCGGCCCGAGCGCCTTCGCCGACGAGCCCGCCACCCCGCCGGTCCAGGCGGCGGCGCCCGCCCGGGTCGCGTTGTTGTCGCAGGAGGCGCTCCTCGCGCGGCAGCAGCGGCACGACGAGAGCCTGTTCCTCCTCGACGTGCGAGGCCCGGAGGAGTTTGCCGCGGGGCACGTGCCGGGCGCGGTGAACATCCCGCACGACCAAGTGGCCTCGCGCCTGGCCGAGGTGCCGAAGGACAAGGACGTTGTGCTCTACTGCCGCTCCGGCCGTCGTTCAGCGCTTGCTGCGGAGGTTCTCGCCGCGCACGGTTACCAGCGTCTTGCGTACCTCGAAGGTGACATGAACGGCTGGGTCGCAAGTGGGCGCCCGGTCGAGGCCGGATCCGCCAAGCCCTGAGCAGGGCGGCCGGGGCGGCTCAGCCGCCAAGCGCCCGGTCGAGGTCCTCGAGCAGGTCGCTCGCGTTCTCGAGCCCCACCGAAAGCCGCAGCAGGTTCTGCGGCGTGCGGCTGTGCGGACCTTCCATCGAGGCGCGGTGCTCGATGAGGCTCTCGACGCCACCGAGGCTCGTCGCGCGGGTGAACAGCCTGGCACGGGCCGCGACCGCCAGGGCCTGCGGCGCACCGCCCGGCACCTGGAACGACACAACGCCGCCGTATCCGCCGCGCATCTGCGATGCTGCGATGGCATGCCCGGGATGGTCGGCGAGGCCCGGGTAGAAGACCTTCTCGACGCGTCGGTCGGAATGCAGAAAGCCGGCCAGCGCCAGCGCATTGGCGGCCTGGGCACGCACGCGATAGGGCAGCGTCGCCAGGCTCCGCAGCAGGAGCCAGCAGTCGAAGGGCGAGGGTACGCTGCCCGCCGTGCCTTGGTAGTCGCGGATGCCCTCGAGCGACGGCCCTGAGTCGCGGACCACGACGATGCCGCCGAGTACATCGCCATGCCCGCCGAGGAACTTGGTGGTGCTGTGCATGACCAGGTCGGCGCCGAGGCCGAGCGGGCGCTGCAGGACCGGGCTCGCGAAGGTGTTGTCGCAGCCGAGCAGCGCGCCGCCGGCATGCGCGAGTTCCGCCAGCGCCGCTATGTCGCTCACCTTGAGCAGCGGGTTCGACGGGGTCTCGAACCACAGCAGCGATGCGCCGGGATCGAGCGCGAGCGCGACCGCCTCAAGGTCGGTGGTGTCGACGAATTCGACGGCGACGCCCCACCGCGGAACGATCTCGCGCAGCTGCTTCGCCGTGCCGTGATAGCAGTCCGCCGCGCAGACGACGCGCCCGCGGGTCGCCGCCTGCGCGAATACCGCGAGCGTCGCCGCTGACCCCGATCCGAACGCCACGGCATCGGCTCCCCCTTCGAGCGCCGCGATCGCCCGCTCCAGGGAACCGCGGTTGGGGTTGCCGGCGCGCGAGTAGTAGTAGCCGTGGGGATAGGTGCCGTCGGCGGCCCGCTCGAACGTCGTCGACAGGTGGATCGGCTCGCACACGGCACCGGTGGCCGTATCGGCGGCGCGACCCGCATGGATTGCCAGTGTCTCGATCTTCATGGCTGTTCTGGCACCTCCTGCAGCGCGACGACGAGCAGACCCGGCCCGCCGTGCACCCCGAACGCGCTGCCGACCGGCAGCAGACGGGCGTAGGCGACGTTGTCGCCATGCAACCGCTCGAGCAGCCAGCGCCCGTCCTCCTCGCAGCAGGCGTGGCCGACCAGCAGCCGGTACGTGCAGTCGTCGCGCATGCGACGGCGCACGAAGCGGGCGAACTTCTCCTTCAGCCGCTCGCGGCCGATGAGCATGCCGCCGCCGGTCACGTGTCCCTTGCGGTCCGCGTGCAGGATCGGCATCAGCCGCAGCGCGTCGGCCACCTTCTTGACCCAGGGCCGCACTCGCCCGCCGCGGACCGCGTATTCGAGTGAACCGATGAGTCCGTAGGTCTTGGTGCGTCGAATGATGTCGCGGGTGGCGGCGACCACCTGTGCGGCGTCGCAGCCCGCCTGCGCGCGTTCCGCGGCATACATGGCGATGAGCCCCTGCCCGCATGAGGCGTTCATTGAGTCGACGACCGTGACTTTGCCATGAGCCGAGACGCGGCTGGCGGCCGTCTCCGCCGCACCGCAGGTGCCGCTCACCTGCCGCGAGAGGTTGAGTGATACCACCGACTGGTAGTGCGAGGCGAGGAATTCGAACTGGCGCCGGAAGTCGCCTGGCGGCGGCTGGGAGGTCTTCGGGTGCACGGGATTGCGCAGCAGCTCCGCGTAGAACTCCTCCGGCGTGATGCCGACCTTGTCGAGGTAGCTGTGTTCACCGAAGTGAACCCGCACCGGCACCATGTGGATGCCGAGCCGGTCCAGTTCGTCCTCCGGAATGTCCGCGGCCGAGTCGGTGACGACCACGACCTTGCGGCCGGCGAGGTGGTGGGCCGAATGCTGCTGCCGCTGCATGTCGTCGGCCTTCTCGGCCGAGACCGCGCCGAACTTCGCGGCGATAAGGAAGACCTCGGCCGGGTCGTTCACGTGGATGTGCACGCGCACCTTGCTCTGCAGGCCCGCCACCACGAGGCTGCTGCCGATGGCGGAGAGCTGCTCGCGAAGGTGCCGCCGGTCGACCCGCTCTCCGGTCACCACGCACTCGGTGCAGTAGCGGTGCGCGAGGTCTTCCTCCTGGCCTGCCGTTTCCTCGGCGGCAGAGCTGATGACGGAGGGTACCGGCACCACTGGTTCCTCCTGCGAGCCGCTCTCGAGATAGTCGGTCACGCCGGCGATCAGCTCGACGAAGCCCTGCGCGCCGGCGTCGACGACGTTCGCCTTGCGCAGCACCTCGAGCTGGAATTTCGTGCGCTCGAGGGACACCTGCGCCGCGCGCACGCCCCGGCGGAGCATGGCCCTGAAGTCGCGCAGCCCTTCGCGGCGGACGCCCTGGACTTCGCGCGCGAAGTCCATGAGCACTGTGAGGATCGTGCCGTCGCGCGGTTCCGTCAGGCTCTCGCGCGCATAGGCGGCGCCGCCGCGCACGGCGTCGGCGAAGTCCTCGCAGCTGAGCCGGCCGAGGTGACCGAGTTGGTCGCAGAGCCCGAGGAAGAACTGGGCCAGGATCGCGCCGGAGTTGCCGCGCGCCCCATCGAGCGCCGCGTCCGCGACGCGCGTCAGCGTCTTGCCCGCGTGCGGGTCCGGCCACCGCTGCAGCGAGCCGAGCACTGCGCTCATGGTGATGGCGAGGTTGGTCCCGGTGTCACCGTCCGGCACCGGGAAGACGTTGATCTTGTTGAGGTGCTCCTGCCGGGAGAGCAGACGGAGGATGCCGGCCTTCAGGGCTCGGTTAAGGTGCAGCCCGTCGAGGGTGTCCGCGCTGACGGTCACGGCCGATGCGACCACGCGTCCGCTCCGATCAGTTGTTCGGCAGCAGGAACCGGCCGCCGCGGTAGCTCAGGACTGCGCCCGTTGGCGTGATCTGCTCGACCAGCGGGCCCTCGGCGAGCGTGTCGCCCTCGCGGTACTTGTGCGAGTTGACGAAGACGAAGCGCTCCGCCACGCGCGCCGAGTAGACGTGCAGGTCCAGGTGCAGCGCGGGCACCGCACCGCCCGCCACGAGCTCATCAGCCGTGGGCAGGTTGGCGGTCTGGGGCTCCCGCCGGCTCGCGGAGGCGGCCGCGGGCGCGCCTGCTGCTTGCGGCGCGGACTCGTAGACGACCGAACCACGGTGGGCCGCCGGGACGCGGCTCACGGCCGGCGGGCCTTCCGGTACCGCGGAGGCCTGCGCGGCCATGCTGTCGTCCATGCCCGGATGCGCCGAGACCTCCTGCTCCAGCGGGTTGCTTCCGGGCTCGGAGGCCACCGCGGGCGGCGGCGACTGCCGGCGCGGCGTCTGCACCGCCGGCGCGGGCACCAGCACGGGCGTCTGGACGGGCGGGGCCTGCGGCGGCGGCGCGACCGCAGCCTCGCCTGCCGTCGCGGCCGTCGAGGGCTGGGCTGGCGCCCCTTGGTGCGCCCGGCGCAGGAGCAGGATGCCCACGCCGATGAGATTGATGAGCAGCAGTGCGACGGCGGCGCTCGCCCATACGTTGGTCTTCGGTCTCGCCGGGGCCGCGGCCACTTCAGCGAGCGCGGGACCGGCCTGCCGCTGGCGATCGTGCTCGGACTTGCGCAGGGCGTCGAGAATAAACGACATCGCTCAGCCTCCCGCCAGCGGCGACACGATGGTCGGTGACCCGGTCGCGTTCAGCACGGTGTCGAGCACGATCTGCGTCTGCACGCCGGCCACGCCATCGGTGTTGAGGCGATGCTGGCGCTGGAAGTCCTGAACGAGCCGCACGAGATCGTCGTCGTAGACGTCGCTGCCCGGCTTGGCAGCGGGCAGGCCCTCGGCAGCGCGCAGGCTGTTCCGCAGCCAGCGCACGTCACTTCCGCGCATGCCTGGACCAAGTGCCTTGACGACCGCCATCGGTGGGCGCCAAAGGAGCAGGAAGTCACCGAACCAGTAGCGCGAGAGGGCGGTGATGGGCACGTCGCGGGGCCGCCCGCCCAGGTCAACCGTGGCCTTCTCGTCGCCGAGGCTCGTCAGCACCACCTGGTGCGTGCCGCCCAGTTCATCGGTGAGCGTGAGGATCGCCGGGCGGTTCAGCGTGCGCAGCTGTGCCCAGGAGCCCTTCTGGAACAGGCACTCGAGGCCCTGCTTCGTGGCCTGGTCGCAGCCGCGCCCGCGCGTCGCGTCGTAGCTGGCGCCCCAGAGCGCGAAGAGCTTGCCGAGCGCCGCCTCGGTAGTCGTCTCGTTGCCGTTGTGCACCAGGAACTCGTTGAGCGACGGTTCTTCGCGCGGCTTGGCCGCTGGCACCACGGGCGCCGGAGTCGAAGCGGCCGCCGTAGCGTTCGGCGGCGAGGCCGGGGCGGCAGCATCGGGCGGTCGCTGCGTCGCCGTCGCGGCGGCGGCGGGCTGCGCCGAGCGCTGCCCGAGCAGCGTCCAGGCGCCGATGCCGACCACTGCGAGCGCGGCGGCGATGGCGCCCGCGGTGGCCCACTTGAGCCACGGGGCCGGCACGGGCCGGCCGTAGACCTCGCCGGCCGCCTGCCGTATGTAGATGGCGCCGACGCGGTGATCCTCGCGCGTGAAGGCGCCGAGCAGCGCGCGGTCGCAGACCACGTTGATGACGCGTGGGATGCCGTCGCTCAGCCGGTGGATCTCGCGCAGTGCGGACGGGGTGAACGCTTCGGCGGTGGCGCCGGCGACGCGCATGCGGTGCTTCACGTAGCCCGCCGTCTCCTCGCGCGACAGCGGGCTCAGGTGGTAGCGCCCGGTGATGCGCTGCGCGAGCTGGCGCAGATCGGGCTGACCGAGCAGGTCGCGCAGTTCAGGCTGGCCGATCAGGATGATCTGCAGCAGCTTGGTAGTCGCCGTCTCGAGGTTGGTGAGCAGCCGGACCTGCTCCAGGGTCTCCGCGCTGAGGTTCTGCGCCTCGTCCACGATCAGCACCGTGCGCCGTCCGCGCGCATGCGTCTCGAGGAGATACCGGCCGAGCAGGTCCATCAGCGTCTTCGTGCTGCTCCGTCGGTCCTCGGGGACCGGGACGTGCAGCTCCTCGCAGATCGTGAGCAGGAACTCCGCCGGCGTGACACGCGGGTTGAGGATTAGCGCGACCTCCGCGTGTCCTGGCAGCTGCTCGAGGAGGCTGCGGATGACGGTCGTCTTGCCGGTGCCCACCTCGCCGGTCAGCTGGATGAAGCCGCCCGCTTCGTTGATGCCGTAGAGCAGGTGAGCGAGCGCCTCCGCATGCCGCTCACTAAGGTACAGGTAGCGGGGATCCGGGGTGATCGCGAACGGCTTTTCCTGGAGCCCGAAAAAGCTTGTGTACATGCGGGGTTAGGCCGGTGACCGGCACTCGATTTGGGTGCCAATCATGCCTGCCCTAAGAGGGTCTGGCTAGCCGGGCGCGGGGTGCTCACTTCTGCCGCCTTCCGCCGGGGCGCTCGACGGGCGCCCCGCCCGGCGCCCTCCCCGGTGCGGGGCCCAGGCTGGCCTGCGGTTCGAGCGGCGGCCTCGCGAGCGTGCTTGCACGCTTCAGCGCCACGCTGCCGAACCGGCGCCGGATGTCGTCCACGGCCCGGTCGAGCTGCCGGTTGCGCGCGCTCTCGGGGAGCGCGAACAGGTCGGCCTGTAGCGGGGGGGCAAGTTCGCTTACGCCGACGCCGATGAGCCGCAGCGCGGCCCGCGGCTGCGCGCGCAGCCAGGCGTCGAGCAGCTCGGCGGCGAGGCCGGCGACGACGCCGGTCTCCTGCGTGGGAGGCTCGAAATGCCGCTGCCGCGTGTAGGTCGTGAAATCCCCGCGCCGGATCTTCACCGTCACGCAGCCAGCGACCAGGCCCCGGTCGCGCAACCTGGCGCAGGTCTTGTCGGCGAGCCGGGCCAGCTCGGCCTGCAGCCGAGCCCGGTCGGCGATATCGGTGGCGAAGGTTTCCTCCGCGCTGATCTGCTTCTCGTCCTGGTCCGAGATCACCGGGCGGTCGTCGATGCCCGCGGCGCGCTGCTGCACGCGCTCGGTGTACCGACCGAAGATCGGCCGCAGCTGTGCCGCCGGCGCCTGCCGGAGCTCGCCGAGCGTGCGGATGCCGAGCGCCTCCACCTTCGGCGCGGTCTTGGCCCCGAGCCCGAACAGCCGGCGGATCGGCAGCGGGTCCAGAAGGGCGGTGATTCCCTCGCGCGTCACGGCGACGAGCCCGTCCGGCTTGCGCAGGTCGGAGGCGATCTTCGCCACCAGCTTGTTCGGAGCGATGCCGACGGAGGCGGTCAGCCCCGTGCGCTCACGGATGCGCCGCTTCACCTCCCACGCGATCTCCTCGCCCGAGCCGAGCGCGCTCAGGCTCGCCGTGACGTCGAGGAAGGCTTCGTCGAGCGATAGTCCCTGCACCTGCGGCGTGAACTCTTGGAAGACGGCGAAGATCTGCCGCGACACCTCGCTGTAGTGCGACATGCGCGGGGCCACGCAGACGGCTTCCGGGCATCGCCGCAGTGCCTCGCGGGTCGGCATCGCGGAGCGCACGCCGAACCGGCGGACCTCGTAGCTCGCCGCCGCCACCACGCCGCGACCGCCGCTTCCGCCGACGATCACCGGCTTGCCGCGCAGCTCCGGCCGGTCGCGCTGCTCGATCGACGCGTAGAACGCGTCCATGTCGACATGCAGGATGACCCGGCCGGCGTTCACGGTTGTCCGCTGTGGTGGCGACCGGCGCTACAACGTCAGCGCGGTGTAGAACACCAGGCCCACGGCGGTGAGGGTCAGGCAGAAGAGGTAGCCGACGCCGAGGACCGAGTACTTGGCGAGCGTCACCAGACGGCCCTGCCCGTAGACTCTCCGCATGGCCCGGTACAGGTAATACGGCACGTAGAACACTAGCGCGGCGATCGCGAAGCCGGCGGCAGCATGCAGGATGGTGCCCGCGCGGCTGCCATCGAAGTAGTTGCCGCCACGCTCGAGCACGACGACCACGAGGCCCAACAGGAAAAAGAACGCGTGGAAGTGCACGAAGAACAGCAGGTGCTCGACGTAGTAACGGCCCGAGCCGAGATAGAGCACGTACATGACCGCCGCCATGAGCGGCAGGAAAATGAACATCATCTTCGGAATGTTCTCGTACAGCGCCCGGCCGAAGCCCTTGCCGTCGGAGAGGATCTTGTGGCACGCACCACGCAGCTGCGGCTCGTACTTCTTGAGGAACGCTGCACCCTCGATGTGCATGTTCTGCTCGCCGCAGGGGTCGTCGACCGCGCGCTTCACGATGGCTAAGTCCCCCGGCTTGATCTTCGCGAACTCCGCGGTCAGCTGTTCGCGCGCGTGCGGCCGTTCCTTCTCGGGCAGCTTCGCGACGACGGCGTCGACGAGCTTCTGCCGTTCCGGGTCGAGCTTGGGAGCGGGCTTCGCCGCCGCCGCCGGCGTGGTCGGCGCGCCCCCTGTGGAGGGGCTCTGCTCGGCGCCGTCGGTTAGCTTCAGGTTCGCGCCTCCATCGCTCAGGTCGACAACGATCGAGCTGCCCGGATCGGTGCCGAGCGACGCCACCAGAAAGAAGGCGACGCTGAGTATCAGGTACATGCGGAACGGCGGTGTGTAGTACATCCGCCGGCCGCGCAGGTACTGCATCGTCAGCTCGCCGGGCCTGAATGCCAGCGGACGCAGCGTGCGCCACAGGCGCGAGTCGAAATTCACGAGGTCGTCGAACAGGTCGCGCAGCAGGCCGCCGAGTGAGAGGACCCGCGCCGCCGCGTGCTGGCCGCAGTGCGCGCAGTGCTGCCCGGTCAGCACTTCGCCGCAGTTGAGGCAGTTCTCGGTCGAGACCGCGCCGCGGATGAACTCCTCGCGGTGCGCGAGCACGCGCCGATCCGCCGTGAAACGTTGGCCGAATTTGGCGACGCCCTGGGCACGCATGCGCGGGGCTTGCTCCCGCAGGTAGGCGTCGAGGGTCGCCTGGTCCTGCAGGCGGTACTGAACGATGCGCCGGATGCGCCCGGCCGGCGCGGACGAGTCGCCGAGAATCTCCGCCGAGCGGAAGCCCGGCAGTTGCAGCATGTCCGCGACGTGGTCGCGCAGCCAGGTGTCGAACGGGCCCTCGATGGCCGCGTCCGCTTCCATGTTCACCTCGTAGAGAACGCCGTCCGTGTCGTCGCCGCGCTTCACGGTCGCAAGGGTAGCGCAAAAGCCGGTAAGCTCCGCGCATGCCGATGGTCGACACGGGCGGGGCCCGACTGCACTGCCGCTGGGACGGGCCCGCCGAGGGGCGCGTGCTGGTGCTCTCGAACTCGCTCGGCGCGTCGCTCGAGATGTGGGCGCCGCAGATCGGGCCGTTCAGCGCCGTCCTCCGGCTGCTCCGCTACGACAGCCGCGGCCACGGCGGCTCCTCCGTCCCGCCCGGGCCCTACACGCTCGAGCAGCTCGGGACCGACGTGCTGCGGCTGCTGGATGCGCACCGCATCGAGCGCGCGAGCTTCTGCGGTCTGTCGATGGGCGGCACGGTCGGGATGTGGCTCGGCGCGCACGCCCCGGAGCGGCTCGAGCGGCTCGTGCTGTGCAACACGGCCGCGTATTTCGGCCCGCCGGAGGCGTTCAACGGGCGCATCGACACGGTGCGCCGCTTCGGGATGACCGCCCTGGTCGACGGCATCCTCGAGCGGTGGTTCACGCCCGCCTTCCGGGCGGCCGACCGGGCCACGGTGCAGCGGGTTCGCGAGATGCTGCTCACAACCCCGGCCGAGGGCTATGTGGCCTGCTGCGCCGCCTTGCGCGACCTCGACGAGCGCGGGGACCTGGCACGGATCGCCGTGCCGACGCTGGTCATCACGGGCAGCGACGACCCCTCCTCGCCCCCTGCGACGGGGCTCGCGCTGGCCGGGGCCATTGCGGGTGCGCGCTGCATCGAGCTGCCGGCGGCCCACCTGTCGAATCTCGGAGCAGCGGCCGCGTTCAACGCGGCCGTGCTCGGCTTCCTCGCCCCGGCCTAGGTAGGAGCCGCCCGGTTGCGGATGCGCAGGCCGCGCTCGCGAGGCCCCGGCTGGCACGCTCACTCGGCGACGCCGTACTCGCGCGTCAGGTAGTCGAGCAGCCTGGCCTGGTCCGCCTCGCTCACCGGCGCGCCCATGACCGAGACCATCTTCTTGATCTCGGCCTCCCAGCCCGCGCGCTTCATGAAGCGCGAGTTCATCTGGATGTAGTCGACACTGTGGCAGACGCTGCAGTTTGCGACGACCGCGGGCGTCTCGGCCGCGTCCTTGAGACGGATATTCGCTTCGTCGGCAACGGCGGCCGTGCCGGCGAGTGTGGCGGCGAAGGCGAACGAGGCGAGCAGCGTCTTCATCGCATCCCTGCTCACGCGGCCTCGATGCCAATGCGCTGGATCACGTTGTTGTTGTATCCCGCAGGGTTGAAGATCAGCTGCGTGGTCTGGCTCGCGCCCGCGCCGTTGGAGGCGCGCGCCGAGACGGTGTAGCTGCCCTTGGCGGGCCGTGCGACGAACTGCCACGGACGGAACGAAAAGCGCCCGAGGTCGGCGCCGAGCTCGGCGGACTGCCAGGTGCGGCCACCGTCGAGCGACACGCCTACGTCGCGAATGCCGAAGCCTGCATCCCAGGCGATGCCCTTGATCACAAGCGGCGCGCCGGCCTTCACTTTCTGCCCTTCAGTCACGTTCGTGATGAGTGAGTTCACGACGATTTCCGTGATCGGCGTGTTCTCGGCGGTCTCCTGGCTCGTGAACCGGTCGACCGTGGCGAACTTGCCCTTCGGGATGCGGTAGGCCTTTGAGATCCAGAAATTCGACAGTGGCTGGGACAGCACGCGGATGCTGACGACCTTTTTCATCCAGTAGGTTGCCGTCCAGCCCGGCACGACAATGCGCGCTGGCGCGCCGTTCCAGTGCGGCAGCGGCTCGCCATTCATCTGCCAAGCGACGATCGTGTTCTCATCCATCGCCTTCCAGGCGGGGATGCTCTTCAGGAAATCGGGTGTTGCGTCGAGCGCCCCGCGGTCGGCGCCGTCGAACGCGATTTCTATGGCCTCCTTGCCGATGCCCGCCTTCGCGAGCAGGTCCCTGAGGCGCACGCCCTTCCATCGCGCGTTGCCCATCGCGCCGTAGCCCCACTGCACGCCCGGCACGTGCGGGTCCGACAGCCCCCGCCGGTTGCCGGAGCACTGGCACACGGCAACGATCTCGACCTGCTCGAAGTCGCGCTGCAGGTGCTCGAGGGACAGCTCGAACGGCCGCGACGCCGCGTCTCCGCCGATGCTAAGCCGCCACTCGCGTGGGTCGACTTCCGGGATCCACGCGAGGTGCCAGCGCACGAAGAAGCGGTCGTTCGGCGTGATCACGTCGGCGAACTGGCCGACCGGCGTCTCGAAGTTCGGGGGCCGGAAGGAGCGCTTGATGAGCGGCCGCTTGCCCGGCAGCGCATAGAGTTCCTCGCTCTCGAGCGTGCCGGCCGGCAGCGTGGCCGCGAGGATCGAGCGCGGCAGCAGCAGCTGTCCGCCGGCCAGCGCAGCGCCACCGGCCACCGCGCGAACGAACGAGCGTCTGTCCATGAGGCCTCCCAGCGAGCCAGCCGCAACTAGTATAGCGTCTTGATCAGCAGCAGGCTGATCACGCCGACGATCAGCGCGGACAACAGGCCGAGCGCGAGCGGCCGCAGGCCGATGCTGCGCAGGCCCTTGATACTAGTGCCGAGCCCGACGCCGGCCATCGCGATGCCAAGGCAGTAGGTTCCCGCGTCCTTGCCGAGGTGAATGAACGAGTGCCACTGCTGTTGCGTGAGCAGCCCGAGCGGTCGCTCGCCCAGGTCGCCGATGGTGCGCAGTGCGCTCACGCAGGCGAAGCCGACGACGAACAGGGGCACCATCGTCCACCACGGCGGCGGCGCGGTGCCCGCCGTCGAGCGCCGATGGTGGAGGATGGACATCAGCGGAATCACGACCAGCATCGACAGGTTGCGCTCCAGCTTGGTGACGGTGGCGACGCTCAGTGCCTGCGGGTCGTGGTAGTAGTCCTGGAAGACCATGCCCGCGCCCGCTACCTGCGAGGTGTCGTGGACTGCCGAGCCGAGGAACAGCCCGGCCCGGAAGGCATCGCCGCCGAACAGCCAGTGCGAGACGAAAGGATAGGCGAGCATCGCGAACAGGCCGAAGACGGTGATGCAAGCGACGGCGTAGCTGGTCTCTTCTTCCTTAGCGGAGATGGTCGGCGCGACGGCAACGATCGCGGTGTTGCCGCAGATGCTCGTTCCAACGGCGATCAGCGTGGCGAGTCGGTCGGGGAGAGCGAGGCGCCGCCCGAGGTAGGTCACGATCAGGACCGCCGCAGGAATCGTCACTAGGATCACCGGCAGCGCCTTGAGGCCGATGGCGCCCACCTCGGCGATGCTGAGCCTGAGGCCGAGCAGGACGATGCCGAGGCGCAGCACGCGCTTCACGGCGAATGAGGCGCCCGGTCCCACCCAGGCCGGCAGCCTGACGAGGTTGCTGAGAACGAGGCCGAGCAGGATCGCGACCATGATGCCGCTGATCGCGCCGGGACCGAATCCGAGGGCGACCGCGAGATGGTCTGCGAGGTAATTGCCGACGACGGCGAGGACGACGGCCAGCGCAAGGCCCGGCAGGATCTTCATGTCGGTTACACCCTCTCTGCGGTCACGACGACCCGGCGCCGCCGGTCTTCCGGCCCACTCGTAGCCTGCCCGTTCGCTGGCCGAGGCGCCACCCATGGGCCACCGCCGAGGAAGATGATCAGACCCTGCGCCTCAGCAGAAAACGGAAGACGCGGCCCTCTGTCGTCGACTCGAGGAGCGCGTGCCCGGTCGTACGCGAGAACGCCTGGAAATCCCGCACTGCGCCGGGGTCGGTCGCAAGCACCTCGAGCGTGCCGCCGGGCGGCAGTGTGGCGAGAGCCTTCTTCGCTTTCAGGATCGGCAGCGGACAGTTCAGTCCCTTCGTGTCCAGAGTCTGATCGGCCATGGGAAGAGTCGGCCTCCTGGCTGGGCGGCATATTCTCAGATGAACAGGTTGATCTCGGACTGCATGGCTGCCTCGATGTAGGTCGCGGCGCCACCGAGCTCGATGCCTTCGATCATGTCCTCGAGCTTGTACTCGAAGAGATGCATGGTCATCTGGCAGGCGATCATGCGCACGCCGGACTCGACGGCCAGCGAGCGCAGCTCGGGACTGGAGGCGACGCCCTTCCTATTCATCAAGTTCTTCATCATTGCTGTCGCGCCGGCGTCCACGGCCGGAATCATCGACAGGATGTTCGGCATGCCCATGTGGCCGCCAGCCATCGGCATCTTCATCGCGGGGTTGCCGAGCGGCGAGAGCTCGAGGTTGAGGTCCTTCAGGAGCAGTGGCAAGCCGTAGAACGTGAAGAACAGCGTCACGTCGAGCCCCATCGCTGCGGCCGTCGTCGAGAGGATGAACGGCGGGTAGGCCCAATCGAGCGTGCCCGTGGAGACGATGATGGACATGCGTTTGGCACCGGAAGGCTCTGGCATGATCCATCCCCCTCGATGTTCGGTGACGCGTGACGGTAACAGGAAAGACTGTATTGGCAAGTTGAATTGATCGCTCCCGCCCGGCGACGAAGGCGTTCAAAGCGCCAGCGGAGTTGGTGAGTCACAACAGCACCGTTGCATCGCACCGCAAGACGTCGCTGTTCGTCGGCAGCGACTTCTGCCGCCTCACCGCGTCCGGTCACAGCCGCCCGCTGGCGATTCCCCGCGCGGCCGCCGTCGTACCGGGCGCAGGCGGCCACAATCCGTGGACGCAGGCGCGGTGCTGGACCGGGCTGTAGGGCCGGCTGTCGGGGCGGGAACTGCCGGCGCAGGGGCCTGCGGCGGCATCGAAAGTCCTTGCGGCACTGGAGCGTGACGTGGTCGCCGCGGATGATCGGTAGCACAAGCGGCCGGAGATTCGACGTCTCGCGCGACGGCAAACACAGTGGAGCACTCATGAGCTGGCTTGAATCAATGGCGACGATCGAGGACCGCGAGGACGTCCGTTTGGACGCAGGTCTCGTAGCCGAATTCGAGGCGGCCGCGACGGCCACTGCCGCGCGGCCGATCCGCTTCTCCACGCCCACGTTCAAGGACTACGCCAGCACCGAGCTCAAGGGCTGCGCCAAGAACGGCTTCCCGTCGTTCTCGATCACCGCGGGTGCGTGCGGCCTCAACTGCGATCACTGTCTGGCGGAGATCCTCAAGCCGATGATCCCCGCCCCGTCGCCCGCGATCCTCGACCGGAAGGTCCGCCACCTGGTCGCAACGCAGAACCTGCAGGGCTTCCTGCTCTCGGGTGGCTCGAACCGGCGCAACGAGATTGCCTACGCGCGCTACTACCCGGTACTGGAGGGCCTGAAACGCGATTTTCCCGCCATGAAGGTTGCGATTCACACGGCGCTCACCGACGAGGCCGGCGCCCGGGCGATGGAGGCGGCCGGGGTAGACACCGCGATGATGGACCTCATCGGCGCCGACCAGACCATCCGCGACGTGTATCACCTCGACCGCCCGGTGCAGGACTTCGAGGCCACGCTCGCCGCGCTGTGCTCGACCTCGATGGAGGTGAGCCCGCACATCGTGATCGGCCTCCATTACGGTCGCATCCTCGGCGAGACGAACGCGCTCGATATCGTCAGTCGCCACCCGGTCGCGGCGCTGGTGCTGGTCGTGGTGATGCCGTTCTACGCCAAGCCTGGCCTGTATACCGTGCCGGACGCAGGAGAGGTCGGGCGGATCTTCGGCGAGGCCCGCCGGCGCCTGGCGGACCGGCCGGTGTTGCTCGGCTGCGCGCGTCCGCCCGGCCTGCACAAGCGCACCCTGGACGCCTACGCCGTGATGGCCGGTCTAGACGGCATTGCCTTTCCCGCGGACGGCGCGGTGGCCGTGGCGGGCGCAATTGGCCGTCCGTACCACCAGGAACACGCCTGCTGTTCGATCCAGGTCGGAGCCGCGTCGCGCTCGGGCCTCGCCCGCACATGCGCCGCCTGATCCCGCGCCGCAACTGCATGGGAGCCTGCCGATGAGCTGTCTCGATCAGGGCACCGAGCCGGCTGCCGCCCCGGCGGTCGGCGACCGCCCGTTCAACGCATTCGACGACATGCGGCCGCGCCCGCCCGCCGCGGCGCGCAACGGCCGGCGGGTCAAGGAGGCGGCACTGCCACCGCAGGGCATGTACCTGCCGAACTACAATCGGTTGACGCCCCAGATGCGCTCGCCGGAGTACGCGCAGATGTCCACGGCGGCCGCCATCACGCTCGGCGTGATGAGTGGGCGGATGCACCGCTGCGCCTGCACGCGCTGCCTCAACCTCCTGCTCACGTACCCGGAGGGCTGTCGGGCGAACTGCGCGTACTGCGGGCTCGCCCGTCACCGCGAGACGCAGCGGGACTATGCGGACCGCAACTTCATCCGCGTCGACTGGCCTGCGGTGCCGATGGCGGAGATCGTCGAGCGCGTAGCCGGCGATGGCGCGAAAAGCCCGTTCCACCGCATGTGCATCTCGATGATCACCCGCCCGCGCTCCGCTGAGGACACGGTCGCGGTGCTCAAGGCCTGGACGGCACGCATCGACCCCGCGACGATCCCGGTGTCGATCCTGTCGAACCCGACGACCATGGAGCGGGACGACGTCAAGCGCCTGAAGGACCTCGGCGCGGACATCTTTACCGTCGCGCTCGACGCGGCGACGCCGGCGATCTTCCAGCGCACGCGCGGCAAGGGGGTGCAGTCGCCGCACAAGTGGCGGCAGTACTGGGAAGTGCTGCAGCACGCTCGGGACATATTCGGGCCGCAGAAGTTCGGCGCGCACATCATCGTCGGCATGGGCGAGACCGAGCACGAGCTCCTCTCGCTGGTCCAGGAGCTCGTGGACCTGGGCGGCCACAGCCACCTGTTCGGTTTCTTCCCGGAGCAGGGCTCGCTCATGGATCACCTCCCCGCGACCCTGCGTGACCAGTGGCGGCGGATGCAGCTCGCGCGCTACCTGATCGACTACGCGGGCGTGCGGATTGAGCAGATGAGCTTCGACGACCGGGGCAGGGTACGGGACTCCGGCCTGCCGGAGGCGGAGCTGCAGGCGATCGTGAGTGATGGCGTCGCGTTCCGCACGTCGGGCTGCCCCGGCAAGCTCCGCGACGACTTGTCGGCCTGTGACCGTCCCTATGGCGATTCGCCACCCAGCGACATCGCCAGCTATCCCTTCCAGCCCAACAAGCGGGACCTGCTGAGGATTCGTCGCCAGCTCAAGATTCCCTTCGTGCAGGGCTAGCGGGCCGTGACCGGGAGGTTCCGCGTCGTCGACACCGGCGTGCGTGAGGGCCGCTTCAACATCGCACTCGACCAGGCGATGATCGAGGCGCATCAGGCTGGTCGCATCGGCGACACGTTCCGCTTCCTGCGCTTCCCGCCGACGGCCCTGATCGGCCGGCATCAGGCACTGCGTCAGGAGATCGACGTTGACCACTGTCGTGGCCATGGGGTCGGCATCGTGCGCCGAATCACCGGCGGCGGTGCGATCTATCTTGATGAAGGGCAGCTCGGCTGGAGCCTCGTCTTTCGCCGCAGCGCGCTCGGTCAGGGCTCGCTCGCTGAGCTCGCCCGCGACATCTGCTCGGCCATCGCTGCCGGCCTGCGTCGGCTCGGCGTCGAGGCCCGTTACCGCCCGCGCAACGACATTGAGGTCGACGGCCGAAAGATTAGCGGCACCGGTGGCTTCTTCGACGGCGATACGTTTATCTTCCAGGGTACGGTGCTCGTGGACCTCGAGCCGGCCGCAATGATGTCGGCGCTGCGCGTGCCGCGTGCGAAACTCGAGAAGCGGCGGCTGGACTCGGCCGCACAGCGTGTCGTCACCCTGCGCGAGCTGCTCGGATCCGGCACGCCCCCGCTGCCGTTGATCAAGGCGGCGCTGCTGCAGGCGTTCGGCGAGCGCTTCGGACTCGCGTGGCACGAAGAGTCCCTGACGCCGGCCGAGGAGGTGCTGGCCTGGCGGCGCCATCGCGAGGAAATCGGTACCGACCGCTTCGTCGCCGAACTGGATGACCCGGCGCACGAAGCCGACTTCCTCACCGGCACGCACACCGGCGCGGGCGGCACGGTGACGGTGTACGTGCGCCTCGAGGGGCCGGCGCGCAAGCGCATCGGGCGGGCGCTGATCACCGGCGACTTCTTCGTCGCGCCACCGCGCGCGGTTCTGGACCTCGAGGCCGCGCTGCGCGGTGCGTACGTCGAGGACGCCGCCGGCATCGTCGAGCAGTTCCTCCGTGAGCAGCCAATCAGCGCGCTCTCCATCACGTCGGCCGACCTCCTGTCATCGATCGAAGCCGCGCTCGCGAGCGGCGGGAAGACGGCTTGAAGACGCCCAGCGTCCTGCGGCACACCGCCACCTAGTACCTCGCCCCGACCGGGGACCGCGTCGAGGGGCGCGGCCTCCAGTCCGACGGTGCCCGTTCGTGCGCCACGGGCGCCGGAGCCGAGGCAGTCGGCCTCACCGCATGTCGGGGCATCGAGGCCGCGAGTCTCGAGGGCCCCACCATGGCGTCCGGGGAAAGTCCGGCCAATCAGGGCCCCGGTTTCAAGCGGCCCCACTCCTCAGCAGCGGAACATCGAGGGCACGCTGGCGCCGATCATGACGGGCGTCATCGGAGTCCTCAGGCTGATGGACGGAATAGATGCGCGCACCGTATTGCCAGCCCACGCCCATTTCATTGGGTGATCTAATACGGCAGCGGTCACCACGCCGGCTGGACTGGGGTGCGGCGCAGCAACCCTCCACGGAGCGAACGAACATGAGCAAGAAGCTGATCATCGTCATGGCCAACACCGATCCGCGCAGCGGCGAGGAATTCGGCGAACCAATCTTTCAGGCGACGGTCGCGGCCGCCATGGAATACGAGGTCGAGGTGATCTGCACAGCCACCGCCGGTCAGCTGATGAAGAAGGGTGTGGTCCAGGCCCTGCACGTCAAGGCAGGCTCGCCGAAGTCCGTCTACGATTTCATCATGGACGTCGCCGACGCCGGCGTGAAGTTCTACTGCTGCTCGCCCAACCTGGATCTCTTCGACATGACCAAGGACGACATCATCCCCGAGTGCGCAGGCATCATCGGCGGGGCGCGCTTCATCGAGGAAGTGATGGAAGGCGACTGCAAGGTGCTGACTTACTGACGCCGGCCACGGCGGCGTAGACGGAGACGGCACACGTGGGAACGCGCGAGGGCTTGCGCACGCTGGCGCTGCAACGACAGGGCACGACCGACTGCCGGAGGGGTAACGCCTGCCGGGAAGCCGGCGGTGGACTCGTTTGCCATTACAATTTGCCGACGATGGGGCCGCAGCATGACGAGATGCCTCGGCGGCTGCCGAGGATGGCGCCCGTTGCGAACCAGCGGTGACTTGCCATGGTGGACAAGCCGCGGCTGGCCGCGCTCGGCAACTTACGCCGCTCGTCGCGCGCCGCACATGAGGAACCTGCCCCCGTCGATCAGGTGTGAGGAGACTCGATCATGCCCACGGTCAAAGGCTGCAATCTTCCGGACCAACTGCTCCACGACGTCGACAACCAGATCTGGTTCAAGGAGCTCGGCGACGGCACCGTCAAGCTCGGCATGACCGCCGTCGCGTCAGCGATGGCCGGCAAGCTGGTTGCGTACACGCCGAAGAGCGTCGGCAGAGAGATCAAGGCCGGCAAGTCCTGCGCGACCGTCGAGTCCGGCAAGTGGGTTGGCCCGGCGAGGTCCGCCGCGGGCGGCACGGTGGTGGCGATCAACGAAGCGCTCACCGGGACGCCGAGCCTCGTGAACACCGATCCCTATGGTGAAGGGCGGCTGATCATCCTGAAGCCCGACGACTGGGACGCGGTGAAGGCCACCTTGGTGCCGGGCGCCGAGGTCGCGGGACCCTACGAGGCCAAGATGAACGCCGACGGCTTCATGGGGTGCGGATGAGCGCCCGCGCGAAGACGCATGACGGTGTCGTCGCAGGGGCGTTCGTCGTCGATCGCGCGATGCTCAGGGAGCTAGGGAGGAACGCCACGAAGGCCTCCGCCCTGCTTGGTGCCATGGCCAACAAATCGCGCCTGTTGATCCTCTGCCAGCTCGCGGAGAGCGAGAAGTCCGTGGGGGAGCTGCAGCCCCTCATCGGTCTGAGCCAGTCGGCCCTTTCGCAGCACCTGGCCGTGCTGCGGGAGAAGCAGCTCGTGGGCACCCGGCGCGAGGGGCAGCAGATCTACTACAGCCTCGCGAGCCGTGCGGCCGCAGCGCTCATGCAGACTCTGCACCAGGAGTTCTGCGTACCGCAGAGGAGGCGCTGACCCGTTGGGCGCGCCCGCTCCAGGTATGAGTCCAGAGACCGCCGTCCGCGGCGTCGGCAAGACCCTGATTCGCGATAATCGCGCCGACGTGCCTCGCGCCGCCCCGCAGCCGGGCCTGACCGACACGCGCGCTCGGTGCAGGCGGCAGACCTGGGTCACGCCGGACTTGCCCGAGCAGACCGGGTTGACGGCCTGGACGACCCTCAGGCAGGAACGACCGTGGGCGGTGCGGCCGCGTCATCACGCTCGCGCAGCGTCACCGGCAGGATCACAAGCTCCACACCGCGCTCGTTGAGAATGCGCTGCATGGCGAGCGGCGTCTGGCTGTGCAGCCACCGCGTCCACCAGTGGTCCTTCTCGAACACGAGACGGCTCGCGAAGAACACGCTCTGAGGATATTGAGCGCGCACCTCGAGGGACAGCCGTTCGAGCTCTAGCAGTCGGTCGCTGGCGTAACCGTCGAACCAGCAGGCGCCCCGGCCCTGCAGGTGCACGTAATTGACCAAAGCGTCGAGTGTCGCACGTGTCTCGTACTGCAGCGTGCGCAGCGACTGGTCACTGCCGTACGACTCGCTGTCGACGGTACCAACGCTGACGAACACGAAGTTGCGGAAGTGATTGGGGAACAGCGCCTCGACGCGTTCGACCATGTGCAGGCCGATGCCCCGGTTCGCGCTTACCAGGAACACGGCCGTCGACTGGGCCGCGTCGAGCGCGGGCGGCTCACCCGGAAGGTCGCGCATGCGCCAGCGGTGCTCGCGCTCGAAGTGGCGCGTGAGGCCGCGCACCCGGCTGTAGTGACGGCGGATCATCAGCCCGGTGATGACCACGATCGAGGTGATGAACAGCGTGATGATGCCGCCCTGCAGGAAGCGCTCGATGACGATCACGATCAAGATCGCGAAGGTGATGAGCAGCGCGATCCCGGAGAGCATCAGCCTCCGGCGCGCGAGCTCGTCGTCGCGCCGCTGCTTCCACCAGTAGATGGTGAGACCGAGCAGCGAGAGCGTGAAGGTGATGAACACGTTGACGGTATAGAGCACGACCAGCAGGTCGACGTAACCCTTGGTCCAGATCAGGATGGCGAGCGCGGCTGCCCCCATCAATAGCACGCCGTTGCGCGTGACGAGACGCGATGACAAGGCGCTGAACTGGTTCGGCGCCCAGCGGTCCACCGCCATGTTGGCGAGCACCGCGGGCCCGCCTAGGAAGCCGGTGTTAGCGGCCACGAAGAGAAGCGCGCCCTCGAATGCGAGCGTCATGATGAGTATCGCGTGGCTGGTCGCGCCGGTCAGTCCGAGGCTGGCGATGATCTTCTCGAAGGCGACCGCGTTCAGCGTCTCGCCGGTCGGCGAAGGCGCGACGTTCCACAGCAGGTACAGCAGGATGATGCCGCCGGCGGTGAAGCTCAGTGACACCGCCATCAGGAACATCACCCACTTGCCGGTCCGAACGCGCGGTTCCTTGAGCATGTTGACGTTGTTCGAGACCGCCTCGATGCCCGTGTAGGTGCCGCCGCCGAGGGAGTAGGCCTTGAGGAACAGCGCGAGCACGAAGAAGCCGCCGGCTTGCGAGGCGAGGTCGTGTGTCTCTCGGGCCGTGTTCGTGAATGCCGGCACGAGCGCGGACTGGTGGACGGCGACGCCGTAGACGATCAGCGCGAAATGGGTGATGACGAAGCCGATGAAGATCGGCGCGAGGATGCGGATGGATTCGCGCATGCCGCGCAGGTTGAGGTAGATCAGCATCACGAGAATCACGATCTCGACCTCGAGCTTCACGATCTGCTGCACGGGTGGCAGCAGGCTGAAGATGGCGTCGACGCCGCTCGCCGCGGAGATTGCGATTGTCAGCACGTAGTCGACGATCAGTGCGGCGCCGGCTAGCAGGCCCGCGTAGGGACCCACCAGCCGCGTGGCGACCTTGTAGCCGCCGCCGCCGTTGGGGAACAGCTCGATCACCTGGTTGTAGGCGAGCGAGATCACGAACACGGTGAAGGCGGTGGCGAAGGCGAGGTACAGCGCGAGCTGACTGTGCGCGCCGAGCGCGATGAAGGCTTCCGACGGGCCGTAGGACGAGGACGAGAGGCCGTCGGCGCCGATGCCGATCCAGGCGAGGAAGGCGGCCAGCGCGATGTGCTTCCTCGTCTCCGGCGCAAGCGGGTCACGCGGCGGCCCGAAGAGCCAGTCGCTCAGGCGACGCTTCTTGTCATTGGTCATGGTGCTTGGAAGAGATTAGGCGGCGGCACCGTACCGGTCCCGCCGCCCACGCCGAGGCTCTGCGGCTAGTTCAGAGCAGCTCCTTGACGCCGTCGCGCTCCTCGAGGAGCTCCTTGTAGGTCGCGTCCATCCGCGCGCGGCCGAACTCGTTGATGGCGAGGCCTTGGACGATCTCGTATTGGCCGTTCTTGCACGTCACGGGGAAGCCGTAGATCACGCCGGCGGGAATGCCGTAGCTACCGTCCGACGGGATCCCCATGCTCACCCAGTCACCCTCCGCAGAGTCCTTCACCCAGTCGCGGATGTGGTCGATGGCTGAGGAGGCCGCGGAAGCCGCCGAAGAGGCACCACGCGCCTTGATGATCGCCGCGCCGCGCTGCTGCACCGTCGGAATGAACTGCTCCTTGTACCAGGCCTCGTCCACGAGTGAGAGCGCGGGCCTGCCGTTCACGGTGGCCTGATGCAGGTCCGGGTACTGCGTTGAGGAGTGGTTGCCCCAGATCGTCATCTTGCGGAGCTGCGTGACGTGACTGCCGGTCTTCTCCGCGAGCTGCGACAGGGCCCGGTTGTGGTCGAGGCGCACCATCGCCGTGAAGTTCTTCGGGTTGAGGCTCGGCGCGTTCTTCATTGCGATCAGCGAATTCGTGTTGGCCGGGTTGCCGACCACCAGCACGCGCACGTTGCGGTTGGCGACGGCGTCGAGCGCCTTGCCCTGAGCCGAGAAGATCTGCGCATTTGCGAGCAGCAGGTCCTTGCGCTCCATGCCCGGACCGCGCGGGCGCGCGCCGACCAGCAGCGCCACGTGGCAGTCTTTGAACGCGACTTTCGCGTCGTCGGTGGCGATGATCTTGTTCAACGTCGGGAACGCGCAGTCGTTCAGTTCCATCACCACGCCCGCGAGCGCGCCGAGCGCCGGGGTGATTTCGAGCAGGTGGAGGTTCACGGGTTGGTCGGCGCCGAGCATCTGGCCCGAGGCCACCCGGAAGGCGAGGGCGTAGCCGATTTGACCTGCGGCGCCCGTGATTGCGACGTTGACAGGGGTCTTCATTGAGTCTTCTCCGTTCTTCGGGTGGGTTCCTGGGTCCGCTCACGCACGCGACAGGCCTGGCCAAGCGGCGGGATCCGGAATTTTAACGCGCTGCAATGAAACTCGGCTCCCGGCGTCCCGCTCCGCCATACGCACTTCCCGCTGGTGGTTCTTGCTTTTAGTTTAGTGTAGTAGTTAACTAAAACAGTAATTCCGCGCACCGAATGACGAAGGAGGATTGGGTATGCGCGCCACCGACAGGGTAGTCGCGACGGTCATTGCCGTTGGTGTCTGGGTATTCGCGGGCTTTGCGATCGCTTCCTCCCCGTGGGTGGCGCGGTCTGCTGTCACGCTACCCCTCGCAGCGGCCGCGTCCTGCACGCCGGCTGCTCCGCACTGAATTGAGCGGGGCGCAATTGGTGTTCTGCTACAGTACAGCAGCGCATCACTGGCGCCCGCCTGCCCCAGATCCATGGACCCCGACTGGAACGACGACCAGCCTATCTACCGCCAGCTTCGCGACAAGGTCGTCGCGATGATTCTGGAGGGCAAGCTCACGGACGGCGATGCGCTGCCGTCGGTGCGTAACGTCGCCTCCGATCACACGCTCAATCCGCTTACCGTGCTGAAGGGCTACCAGCAGCTGGTTGACGAGGGCCTCGTCGAGAAACGGCGCGGACGCGGCATGTTCGTCACGGCCGGCGCGCAGACGCAACTGTTGCGGGGCGAACGTGCCCGCTTCCTCGAGCAGGAGTGGCCACGCGTGCTGGCGCGCATCGAACGGTTGGGCCTGGATCCCGCGGAATTGCTCGCCGAACGGCTCGCCTCCAGGCCGGGCAAGACCTAGGCGAGCGCCGCGTCACGCTGCTCGGGCGACTTCGGTGCGACCGGCGGCGGCAGCATCTTGTACATGACGGGGGTCACGAGCCGACCGATCAGCGTCGATGAGATGAGCCCGCCGATGATCACGAAGGCGAGCGGCGAGTACAGCCCCGAGCCCTGCACGGCGAGCGGCAGCAGGCCGCCGATGGCTGTGGCCGACGTGAGCAGGATCGGCAGGAAGCGGATCTCGCCGGCGCGCGTGATGGCCTCGTCGAGCGCGGCGCCTTGCTCGCGCAGCTGGTTCGTGAAGTCCACGAGCAGAATCGAGTTCTTGATCTCGATGCCGATCAGCGCGACCAGGCCGATCATCGCCGTGAAAGACAGGTTGTAACCCGCAAGGAATAGCGCGACGAAAGCGCCGGCGACGCCGAGCGGGATGACGCCCGCGACGATCAGCATCGAGCGGAAGCTGCCGAACTCGAGGATCAGCACGGCCAGGATGCCGAACACGGCCACCAGCACGGCAGTGCCAATGCCGCCGAAGCTCTCGCGCTGGGCCTCGAGCTCGCCACCTGCGCGCAGCGAGTACCCCGGGGGTAGATTCAGCTCGCGCAGTCGTGCCATGACGTCGTGCGCCACCGTCGAGGTGTTGTAGCCCGGCAGTACGTGGGCCGTGATCACGGCTTCGCGCTGGCGATCGTGCCGTTGGATCAGGCTCGGCGCGGAGGAGAAGCGCGGATCGGCAAGCTGGCGCAGCGGCACCGCTCGCCCGGTCACGGAGGAGACCTCGATGGCGCTCAGGGCGTCGAGGGTCTGGCGCCCCTTCATCGGCAGGCGCAGGGTGATGTCGTACTCATCCCCGTTTCTCTCGCGGAACTTGCCGGCGCTCAAGCCAGCGACGGCGGCGCGCACCGTGCGGTTGACCTCGACGGGGACCACACCGAGCAGCGCGGCCTTCTGCGGGTCGACGCCGAGATCGAGGTCCGTGCGCGGGCGCTGTGACGGATCATCGACATCGCGCGTGCCAGGGGTGGCGGCAATGACCCGCTCGACCTGCCGTGCGAGCTGCCGCAGCTGGTCGAGATCCGGCCCGGAGATCGCGACCTCGATCGGCGCTGCAATGGGCGGGCCGTTCTGGAAGGTCTCCACCAGAATGTGCGCGCCCGGGTAGGCGGCGAACCTGCCGCGCAGCTCCTCCAGGAACTGCGGAGAGCGGCGCGGGTCAAACCTTTTCAGCTCCGCAAATACCTCCGCGACATTCGCCTTCGTCTCTTCAGGCAGCACGTTGTAGTAGACGCGCGGGTTGCCGTGGCCGAGGTTGCTGAAGTAGCGCGCTACCTCCCCGTGCCGGCCGAGTTCGGCCTCGACGAATCGCAGCGCCCGATCGGTCTCCGCCACGCTCGCGCCGTTTGGCGTCTCGATCGTTATGCGGAACTGCGGGATGTCGGCGTCCGGGAACAGGCTGAAGCCGAGCAGCCACACGAGCGAAAACGACGCGGCGACGAAACCGAGGGCCGCGAGTAACGTGCGCCTCGGGTTGGCAAGCGCTATGCGCAGAGCGGGCCCGTATATGCCGTGAATACCCGCCATGATCGCCTGCAGTACGCGGTTGCCCTCGTCGGGCCTGCCTTCGGCCCGCAGCAGCCGGCTCGCCAGAAACGGGATGACCGTCATCGCGACAATGAGCGACGCGGCGACCGTGTAGAGCACCGACGCCGGCAGCGGCCGGATGAACAGCCCTGCGCCCTCGGGCAGAAACAGCAGCGGCAAGAAGGCAAACAGCAGGGTCACGGTGCAGCCGAGTACAGCGAGCGCGATCTGGTCGGTCGCGGCGATCGCCGCATCGACGCGGGAGTAGCCGGCGCGCAGGAAGCGCGCGATGTTCTCGACGACCACGATCGAGTCATCCACCAGCAGGCCGAGCGCAAGTACGAAGCCGGCGATGGACAGCTGGTTCAGCGAGAACCCCGAGAAGTAGAGCGCGGCCAGGCCGACGGCGAGCGACAACGGAATCGAGATCATCACCACGAGGGCGGCGCGCCACCCCAGGGGCACCAGCGTCAGCAGCACGAGCGCGATCGCCATCGCGAAGTCGAGCCCCAGGCGGGTGAGGCGATGGCTGACGTTGCGTGTCTGGTCGAAGCCGCGCTCGAGCCGGACACTCGCAGGAAGGGTCTTCTCGAATGCGTCGAGCCGCTGGTAGATCCCGTTGCGGACATCGAACACGTTGACGCGGTCCTTGGCGCTGGCCGTCACGAAGATTGCGCGCTTGCCGTCGTAGCGGCCGGTGTAGAGCTCCTCCGCGGTGTCCCAGCCGACCTGCGCCACGTCGCGCACCTTGACGACGCGGCCGTCGCGGCTGCCGACGACCGTCTCGGAGATCGCCTCGAGCGAGTCATGGCTGCCCGAGGTCTTCAGGTTGAACTTGCGCAGGCCGACATCCACAGCGCCGCCCGGAATGGTCGCGCTCTGCCCGCGGATGGCACCCTCGATTTGCCCGAGGGTGACGCCGGCGCGGCCCATGCGCTCGAGGTCGATGGCCACCCGCACCTCGGGCTGCGGGAATGCCCAGACCTCGCTGCGGCGCACGCCGGGCACAGTCTCGATGCCGTCGCGCAGCGACTCGCCGAGTTCCTTCAGCTGCCGGTAGCTCGCGGTATCACTGACGAGCGCCGCCTGCACGATGTTGGTGAGCGCGGCGCCCGATTTGCGCACCTCGATCCCCAGCACATCGGCGGGCAGCTGCGAGCGTATACGGTTCACCTCGCGCACGACCTCGTCGTACTTCTTCTCGGGATCCGTGCTCCACTGGAACTCCACTTGGATCACGCCGACGCCGTCCATCGAGCGGCTGTCCATGCGCTTGATGTCGTCGAGTTCGTTGATCGCGTCCTCGACCGGCTTGACGACCAGCCGCTCGATGTCCACCGGGTTCGCGCCCGGGTAGACGACGGAGACGTGTGCGATCGGCGGGTGGAGCTCCGGGTCCTCCGCGCGCGGGATGTTGACGAACGCGCTGATGCCGACCGCGATCAGCAGGGCGAACAGGAGCAGTGTGAACTGCCAGCGCTGGACGCTGAAGGCCCAGATGCGCACCGTGCGACCTCAGCCTGAGCTGCCGACCACGCGGACGGCGTGTCCGTCCGTGAGCCAGGCTGCCCCTTCGGTGACCACGCGTTGGCCGGGTTCGAGGCCGGCGTGCACGACCACACGATCGCCGACCACCGGCCCCACCGTGACCTGCCGTCGATGCGCAACCGTTCCGGCCGCATCGAGTACGAACACCGTAGCCACACTTCCGTCAGCGTCCACCAAGGCGGTCAGTGGCACCACCGTGCTGTTTGCGAAGGCACCGGCTTCGTCATCGAGTCCCAGCGTGACCTTGGCGACGAGACCGCGCACGAAGCGGGCACCGCCCTGAGTGACCTCGACTTCGACCTCGAAGGTGCCGTTGAGCGGGTCGGCGGCGGCCGCGACCCGCGTCACCTTGCCGGCGAATGGCTGGCCCGCAAAGGCGTCGAAGCTTACCTCCGCCGGATTGCCGAGGCGCACGCGCACGATGTCGCGGTCCGCTACCGAAGTACGCACCACCCAGCCGCTGCTTGTGGCCCCGACCACCAGCACCGGCTGCCCGCCCTGCACCAGTTCGTCCTTCTCCGAGAGCCGCTGCAGCACGACGCCGTCCGCCGGCGCCTCGATGCGGGCGAACCGCGCGTTAAAGCGTGCGGCCTCGAGGCTCGAGCGCGCGACGCTATACGCGGTCGTCAGGTCCTGTACCTGCTCCTCCGTCGCGACTTCGTCGGCGCGCAGCCGCTTGGCGCGCTCAAGGTCGCGACGGGCCTTCTCGACGCCCTCGGCCGCTTGTGCGACCGAGGCGTCGATTTCGCCGCTCTTCAGTGCAGCCAGGAGCTGCCCGCGCCGGACGCTGTCGCCGGAGTCGACCGTGATGCTGTCGATGATGCCACCGATCTTAAAGGCGAGACGCACCTCGTCCCGGGTCGTGAGCACGCCGATTGCCCGCACCTGCTGGGCCACTCGCGCGTTCTCCACTCGCGTCGCGCGCACCGGCTCGGCGTCGGCGGCGGCGGGCCGGGATGCCGGGTGCGGCCGGTCGCCGCACGCGGCGAGCAGCGCGGCCATCGCCAGCGCCACCACGGGAACCCGTCTCATCGGAGAGTCTCCTGGTACATGCGGCGCGGCTCGCCGATCGCATATTCGAGTTCGGCGAGGCGGCCGAGGAATTCGGTGCGCACGAGCGTGACGTTCAGCTCGGCGTCCGTGTAGGTCCGCCGCGCGTCGATGAACTCGGCCTGATTGATCTGCCCCAGGTCACGCTTTCGGCTGGCGATGCGGAAGACTCCGGCGGCCGCCTCAGTGCGCTTCGCGGCGGTATCGAGTGAGGCCTCCGCCACCGTGAGATTCTCGAAGGCCTGCTGCACCTCGAGCCGTACCTGCTGCCCGGCGAGGTCGCGCGTCGCGCGCAGCTCGTTCGTCAAGGCCCGCGCTTCGCTCAGGGCGGCCTGGTCGGCACCGCCGCGGAAGGCGTTCCAGCGCAGGATGACGGAGGCAAGCACGTATCTCTCGTCTGCGCCGAGCCCGTAGTACTCGCCCTGGACCCCGGCCTCGGCGCCGAGAGCGAGGGTCGGCTTGAACGCCGCTCGTGCGACCTCCTGCTGCGCTTCGCCGGCCGCGACGGCCGCGTCGAGGGCGCGTAGTTCCTGCCGCCGGCTCGTGCCAAGCTGCTGCAGCATCGTGACGTCCGGCCTGCGCCCGGCGATGCGCTCGACCAAGCGGTTGCGGAAGCGCTCGACCGTGGCGGCGTCGATCTGCGCCTGCGGCAGAGGCTCGGCGAGCGCAGCGTTGCGCAGCAGGTTGACGTAGCTCTGCGCGATGCGCACGCGGCTCGCGGCGGCGAGTCGCTGCTGCTCGATCTCCAGAGTGTCGGCCTCGGCCCGGTACACCAGGTCACGGGTGATGCGGCCGTTGCGGTACAGGCTCTCATTGGCGTCAAGGTTGGCACGGGCGAGGTCGCGCGTTGCGTCCAGCACCAAGACAGCCTGCTGCGCGGCGAGCCAGCGGTAATAGGCCTGCTGCGTATCGCGGATGATGCGCGAGCGCAGTGCGGCCAGATTTGCTTCAGCGCTCTGCAACTGGTCGCGGCTCGCCTCGACGGTGGGGCGCAGTCGCGGCTCATATAGCGGCTGAGCGAGTGCGAGTTTCGTCTCCTGCTCCTGGCTGCGCAGCAGCTGTATCTCCTGGTTCTGGACTCGCGGGAACTGCGGTGGCTGCCCGCTCGCCACGAGCATTCTGTCGAGCGTCTCGTAGACTGGATTCAGCAGGTCTCCGACCGGCAGCAAGATGGTGCGGCCGCCGTCGGCCACCGAGTACCGGGCGGCCAGGTCGAGGACCGGCAGGTAGCGGGCGCGCGCCTGATCGAGCGCCGCGAGACGCTGCGCGGTCCTGGCGCTGCCTGCCTGCAGCTCGAGGTTTGCGGCGAGCGCGTCGTCCACGACCTGCTGCAGTCCTTCCTCGACAGTCACGGTTGCGACCGGCGCGGGGGGCGCCTCCGGTGCCGCCGGGGCTGGTGCCGCCGCCAGCAGCGCCAACGCGGCGGCGAGCAGGCGGCTCAGTACGCCGGCGGGGCACTGCGGGGCATGTCGAGGCAGGCAGTCCACGGCGGTTGAGGTCTCACGGCCGCAGCGATCGCAGGGCGAGCTCGACCGAGTGCTCGATGAGGCTCTGCAGGGAGACGCCCTCGCGCTCGATCTGCGCGCCCTTCGTGGCGGCAATCTGGATCAGGCCGTGGGTGAACGCCCACAACGCCAGAGCGGTGACGTAGGGGTTGCCGAGGTCGGACCGGATCGAGCCGTCGGCCATGCCGCCGTTGAGCGACTCGACGATGAGTTCGTGCACGCGGTGCCCGGTGGCCAGGCATGCCCGCTCGTTCGCGGGCCGCTCGCCGTTCTCGAACTGGTGTGCCTCGAATCGCGCGCACGCATCGAAGTAATGCGGCAGCTCGCGGGAGAAGGCGAGGTAGGCATGGCCGATCGCCTCGATCTCGTCGAGTCCACTCGCATGTCCCTCGCGCGCCGCCACGAACCGGCGCCACAATTCCTCGAGCGCCCGCTCGACGAGTGCGAAGTGCAGGTCGCTCTTATCGCGGAAGTAGACGTAGAGCAGGGCGCGGCTCAGCCGCGCCCTGCGCGCGACCTGGTCCATGGTGACCGCGTCCCAGCCGATCGCGGCATAAATAGCCTCGGCCGCGGCGACGATTTCGCTGCGTCGGCGGTCGCGCTCCTCTTGGCGGCGTTCGGCGATGTAGGACACAGGTCAATCGTGAATAAAGTTTGACAGACTGTCAATAAGTGGACATAAGTCCAGTTCTGGTCGCCATGGCCATCCCCGCGCCGACCACTCGCGGCGGTCCTGGTCCGGGCATCATCGTCGCGGCCAATGGCTCCCATGGGCAGGTCCTGTTGGTCCCGGCGGGCGCTGGCCGGAGAATGCTCGCCACGCCAACCCGCTGACCCGATCGAGGAGTCGCCATGCACAGCACCCGCAACGACCTGTCCCTCAAGACGCGCACGAAGGTCATCGAGCTGCTCAACGCGCGGCTCGCCGACGCAGTCGACCTGCAGCTGCAGGCCAAGCAGGCGCACTGGAACGTGAAGGGCCCGAACTTCATCGCCCTCCACGAACTGTTCGACAAGATCGCGGGGGATTTGGACGGCCACGTGGACGAGCTGGCAGAGCGCATCACCGCCCTCGGTGGTGTCGCCGAGGGCACGCTTCAGACCGTCGCTGGGCGCTCCAAGCTCGCGCCCTATCCGCTCGAGATCACCGACGGACGCGCGCACCTCGATGTGCTGGCCGCCGCGCTGGCCACCTTTGCGAAGGGCGTGCGCAAGGCCATCGATACGGCGGCCAAGACCGGCGATGCCGACACGAGCGACCTCTTCACTGGCGTTTCACGCAGCGCCGACAAGAACCTCTGGCTCGTGGAAGCGCACCTGCAGGCGGACCGCTGACAAAACGGGCGGCGGGTCGGCGGGTCAGCCGACCTGCACGCCTTCGAGCAGGGCCTGAGCGGCGCTGCGTGCCTTGTCGCGGGCCTCCTCGATCGAGCCACCGAGAGCGAGAGTGACGCCCATGCGCCGCTTGCCCCGTACCTCCGGTTTGCCGAACAGCCGGAGCTGGGTGTCCGGCAACTCGAGGGAGCGCTCCACCTCCTGATAGCGCACCTCCCGCGACTCACCCTCGACCAGGACCGCACAGGAAGCCGCTGCACCATGCTGGCGGATCGCCGGGACCGGCAGGCCTAGAATTGCTCGGACGTGCAGTGCGAATTCCGACAGGTCCTGCGAGATCAAGGTGACGAGCCCCGTGTCGTGCGGCCGGGGCGAGACTTCGCTGAACCAGACGTCGTCGCCCCACACGAAGAGCTCAACGCCGAAGATTCCGCTGCCGCCAAGGTCGTCCGTGATCGCCCGGGCCATGCGCTGGGCCAGCGCGAGGGCCGCCGGGCTCATCGGCTGCGGCTGCCAAGACTCCCGGTAGTCGCCATCGATCTGCAGGTGGCCGATCGGCGCGCAGAAGCTGGTGCCACCGCCGTGGCGCACCGTCAGGAGCGTGATCTCGTAGTCGAAGCGGATGAAACCCTCGACGATGACGCGTCCGGCCCCTGCGCGCCCTCCGGCCTGGGCGTACTCCCACGCCGCGGCGACGCCCCCCGGTCCGTGGAGCACGCTCTGGCCCTTGCCCGAGGAACTCATGACGGGCTTCACGACGCACGGGAAGCCGATCGCGGCAATCGCCTCCCGGTACTGCTCTACGCTGGCGGCGAAGCGGTAGCGAGAGGTGGGCAGACCGAGTCTCTCCGCAGCAAGGCGCCGGATGCCCTCCCGATCCATCGTGAGACAGGCGGCGCGCGCCGTCGGCACGACCCGGAACCCTTGCGCCTCGAGTTCCAGCAATGCTGGCGTCGCGATCGCCTCGATCTCCGGGACGATGAGCGCCGGGTCCTCACGCAGCACCAGGTCGCGAAGCGCCGCTGGATCCAACATGTTGAGCACGTGGGAGCGGTGCGCCACCTGCATTGCCGGCGCGTTCAGGTACCGGTCGGCTGCGACCACCTCGACACCGAGGCGCTGCAGCTCGATCGCCACCTCCTTGCCGAGCTCGCCGGCGCCGAGGAGCAGCACGCGCGTAGCCGAGGGTGAGAGGGGCGTGCCGATCGACGTCATGTGTCACCGTTGCGGGCGGGGCAGGTACGGGCGGCAGTCTAAGGCCTCCGTCCCCACCCGCGGCTGGCGCGGGAGCGCGGCGCTCAGCCCATCAGCATCCGGGTCTCGGCACGATCGAGGCCTTCCGGCGTACCCCACATCACGAGCACGTCGCCCTCGCGCAGTCGCGCATCAGGGTCCGGTTCCCGGCCGGTGATCCCGTCGCGCCGGATGGCCGTCACCACCGTGTCGCCGCTGTCGAGCCCCAGTTCGCGCAGCGAGCGGTCGAGGCACCTGGCGCCCGGAGGGAGCAGCACGGTCCGCAGCTCCTGGCGGTGGCTGTGGCTGTCGTCCAGCAGCGCCGCATCGTGCCTGCGGAACACGCTGCGCAGGAGAGCGTAACGGTCGCGGCGGATGGCCTCGGTGGTCTCGACCACGTCGCGCACCGGCATCTTGAGGAAGAGCAGCACGTGCGAGACGAGCGCCAGGCTCGTCTCGAAGATCTCGGGAATGATCTCCGTGACGCCCGCCTCCTGCAGGGCTGCGAGCCTGCTGTCGTCCTCGGTGCGCACCAGGACCGGTACGTCCGCGCGAAGCCGGCGCACGGCACGCAGGATCCTGAGCGCCGTGTCGGGCTCGTCGAAGGAAACCACGACGACGCTCGCATGCTCGACGCCGAGCGCACGCAGCACCTCGGTATGCGCGGCGCTACCGTAGACGACCGGGTCGCCCGCCTGCCGCGCGTCGCGCACCCGGAAGGGATCGAGGTCGAGTGCGATGTACTCGAAGCCGCTGCGTTCCAGTACGCGCGCCAGGTTCTGGCCCACGCGGCCGAAGCCGCAGATGACGACGTGCTCGCGCTTGGCCAGCTCGCGGGTCGCTGCCGTCTCGAGGGCCACCTCGGAGGGCACGGCGGTCTCCCTGCGCAGCAGGTGGTCGGCGATACGGCCGTTGTAGCGTACGATCAGCGGGCCCGCGAGCATGCTGAGCGCGACCGCTGTCAGCAGCGCCTGCAGCATGGGTGCCCCGACGCTTTCGCTCTTCAGCAGGAGCGTGAGCAGCGCAAAGCCCAGCTCGCCCCCCATGCTGACGACGAGTCCGGTGCGCAGGGCCTTGCGCGTGTTCGGCACGAAGCGCCTCACGATCAGCGTGACGAGCGCAGCCTTGCCGGCGAGCAGGCCGACCACCATCAGCAGCACGAGCGGCAACTGAGCGAGCAGCGCACGCAGGTCGAGCAGCATGCCGACAGATACGAAGAACAGCCCGAGCAGGATGTCCTGGAAGGGCTTGATCACCGCCTCCGTCTCGTGCCGGAACTCCGTCTCGGCGAGCAGCATTCCCGCCAGGAATGCGCCCAGCGCCATCGACAGCCCGAGGGCGTGGGTGGCCGCCGCGCTGCCCAGGACGACGAAGAGGACGGTCAGCGTGAACGTCTCGGTGCTGCGATGACGGGCGATTTCCCGAAACAGGGGGCGCAGCAGCCAGCGGCCCACGGCCAGTACGACCGCCAGCGCAAGCAGCGCGCGCGCCGCCAGGCCGGCAAGCCAGGTCGGGTCGAGCACGCTCTGCGCGGAACCGATGGCCGTGGCCAGGGCGAGCAGCGGTGCGAACGCGAGATCCTGAAAGAGCAGTATGCCCAGCGCGAGACGGGCGAAGGTGCGGTTGAGCTCGAGCTGCTCGCCCAGCTGGCGAAGCACGATCGCCGTGGAGGACATGGCGAGCGCGCCGCCAATCACCACCGCCGCTGCGGGATCGACACCGAGCGCCCACGCCAGGGCGCCGATGGCGAGCGTGGTGAGCAGCATCTGCAGGCCGCCGACCCCGAGCACTTCCGCCTTCATGGCAATCATCCGGGGCAGCGAGAACTCGAGGCCCAGTGTGAAGACGAGGAAGACGATGCCGATCTCGGCCAGCAGGTTAACGGCCGCCACGTCCGAGATCAGTCCCAGTGCGTGCGGACCGAGCAGCATGCCGACGACGAGGTAGCCGAGAATCGGCGGCAGGGCGAACCGCCGCACCAGGCTCAGTACCAGCAGCGAGCCCGCCAGGAGGATCAGGATCTGTGTTAGGAAATTGTCCGACATCCACCGCCCCGCCAAGCGGATCCGATGCTAGCATTGAGACAGGAGGGACACTTGACCCCTGGAGGTTCCAACATGACTGGACCGGTGATCGCGGCGAAAGCACCCCTGCCCGTGGATGTGGAGGCTGGCAAGGCCTACTGGTGGTGCTCGTGCGGCAAGAGCGCCAAGCAGCCCTTCTGCGACGGCTCGCACAAAGGCTCCGAATTCACGCCCGTCAAGTACGAGGCGACCGAATCGAAGCAGGTCTGGTTTTGCGCCTGTAAGCACTCGGCCCACAAGCCGTTGTGCGACGGCGCGCACAAGAAGCTCTAGCGGCCCCGGGCGGGTCCCCCCGCCGCCCGAGGATCACGGGTCGGGACATGGACTTCAGGGCGGAATACGACCCGACTGGACTCAGGCTAGAGCTGTCCGGCAGCTGTCGCATGGCCGACCTGCCGGCGCTCGAGCCCGTTCTCGCGCAGGTGCGCGCGGAGGCGCCCGATGCGCTCGCTGTCAGCCTGGGCAAGGCGCAGGAGTTCGACATCGGCCCGGCATGGCTGCTGCACGGGTTCCTGGCCGATCTCCACGGCCGGGGCGCGACGGTGACGATCACCGGCGAGCTGCCGGAGCATTTCCCGTACCTCGATGAACTGCGCGGCCGCGAGCCCGAGCAGGCGGCGCCGTCCGCCGCCGCCGGGCCGGGCTGGCTCGTGTCGCTCGGGCAAGCGATCGTCGAGCGTGGCAAGAGTTGGTACGGTGCGCTTGTCTTCGGCGGCCAGCTGCTCGCGACGACAAGCGCCGCGGTCCGCAGCCGCAAGCGCCTGCGCATTCCGTCGATCGTGCGCCACGCCTATGAGACTGGGGTGCAGGCGATACCCATAGTCTCGGTGATAGCCTTTCTGATCAGCGTCATCTCCGCCTACATCGGCCAGCAGCAGCTGCGTCCATTCGGCGCAGAGATCTTCACCGTGGACTTGGTGGCGATCGGCGTGTTGCGCGAACTCGCGGTGCTGCTCACCGCCATCATGGTGGCGGGCCGGACGGGCAGCGCCTACGCCGCCGAGATCGGCGTGATGAAGCTAAACGAGGAGGTGGACGCGCTCGAGTCCATGGGCCTCGATCCCTACGAGGTGTTGGTGCTGCCACGCGTGATCGGACTCGTGATCGCGATGCCGCTTCTCACCATCGTCGCGGACTTCATGGGCCTCGCGGGCGGCGGCATACTCACCCGCTACCTTCTCGACCTGCCGTGGCCGCAGTTCTTCACGCGCCTGGAAGCGGCAATCGCGCCCACGACATTCTGGGCGGGACTGATCAAGGCGCCGGTGTTCGGTGCTCTCATCGGCCTGACGGGGACGCTGCGCGGACTGCAGGTCCGCGAGTCCTCGCGCGAACTCGGGCGGCTCACCACCGTCGCCGTCGTGCAATCGATCTTCCTGGTGATCTTCGCGGACGCCCTGTTCGCCATGTTCTACCTGCAGATCAATTTCTGAGCCTGCCCATGCCGGCACCCGTCATCTCCGCCCGCGACATCGTCAACCGGTTCGGTTCGCAGGTCGTGCACGACGGGGTGAGCTTCGACGTCCAGCGCGGCGAGATCTTCGGCGTCGTCGGCGGCTCGGGCAGCGGCAAGTCGGTGCTACTGCGGACGCTGCTCGGCCTGCGCCGCCCGGATTCCGGGACCGTCGAGGTCGAAGGCCGGGTCATCACGGCGATGGCCGAGACGGAGCTTCGGGAGATCAAGCGGCGTTACGGCGTGACCTTCCAGCACGGGGCCCTCTTCACGTCGCTGACGCTAGCGGAGAACGTGGCGCTGCCAGTCGTTGAGGCAATGGACCTCGACGAGGACGCTCTCGCGCGGCTCGTCGAGCTGCGGCTGCGCATGGTCGGCCTGCCGCTCGACGCGGCCGCAAAGTACCCGGCGCAGCTCTCTGGCGGCATGGTCAAGCGCGCCGCGCTCGCCCGCGCCCTGGCGCTCGATCCAGCGCTGCTCTTCCTCGACGAGCCGACCGCCGGGCTCGACCCGATCGCCGCGGCGGCCTTCGATGAACTGGTCCTCTACCTGCGCAATACGCTGCACCTCACGGTGGTGATGGTCACGCACGATCTGGACACTCTCGCGCGGACGTGCGACCGTGTCGCCGTGCTCGTAGATCGCAAGGTCATCGTGGACACGCTCCCAGGCATCGTCGACAACGAACATCCTTGGATCCGCGAGTACTTCCATGGTGCGCGCGGCCGCACCGTGACGGCGGCCCGGAAGGACGTGCATGGAGCGTGATGCGAAGTACGCAGCCGTCGCGACCTTCGCGCTGCTCGCGGTCGTGGCCGCGTTCCTCTTCGTCTGGTGGTACTCGGGCCGCGGCGACCGCCGGGACTACGAACCCTACGAGATCTATTTCACTGGTTCCGTGAGCGGCCTCGGGCGCGGCAGTCCCGTACGCTACCTCGGCGTGGACGTCGGCCGTGTCAGCAACCTGTCGGTCGACAAGCGCGACCCGGGCCGCGTGAAGGTGATCGCGCAGATCGATTCGTCGACCCCGATCACCACCGCGACGCAGGCCCGCCTGGGACTGCTCGGCCTTACCGGTCTCCTCTATATCGACTTGCAGGTGGCCCCGCAGACGAATGTGGCCGGGGCAGCGCTGGCGCGCGGCGACCAGTATCCGGTCATCGCTTCGCGCAAGGGCGACATTGAGGCCTTCGTTGAACTGCTGCCCGCCACCGTCGCCCATGCGGTCGGCGTGCTGGGTCGCATCGAGAAGCTGCTCGACGACGATAACCTCAAGTCGGTGGGCGAAACGCTCGCGAGCCTGCGTCGCGCATCCGCAAACATGCCGGAGATCGCCGAGCAGGCGCGTGCGATGGCGGCCGAGTTGCGACGCACCTCCGAGGAGACCGCGGACATCGCCGGCCACCTGCAGCAGGTGGTCGGGCAGTCGCAGCCCGATCTGCGGGCGACTGTGGTCAACGCGCGCGCCGCGGCCGAGAAGCTGGCGCGCACGGCGGACAGCTTCGACCGGATCGTCGGCGCCAATGAGGCCACCCTCTCCCAGTTCGCGGGAACCGGCGTAGGCGAACTTCAGCAACTCATCATCGATGCCCGCGAGGCAAGCGCGGAATTCCACGCGCTAGCTAGCAGCCTGCGCGCGAATCCCTCGGAGCTGGTCCGCGAGCGCAAGGAGACCGGAGTGGAGATTCCGCCGTGATCCGCCGCATCGCCGTCACCCTGCTCCTGCTCGCGAGTACCGGCTGCACCGGTTCGCTTCTCGAGTCGCATGCCGAGCCGGCGAAGGTCTACCGGCTGGGCGCCGTGTCGGTTGCCGGCAGCGGCGGGGAGAGGCTTGACGTCGCGCTGAGCGTGGCGCGGCCGCGCGCGGCCGCGTCGCTCGACACCGACCGCGTCGCGGTCGCCCAGGCCGGGAACGCGTTCGATTACTTCGCGGGAGTGCGCTGGGCCGATCCCGCCCCTCGGATGCTGCAGCAGATACTGGTGGCGGCGTTTACGACCGAGGACAGCTTCGCCTCCGCGGTCGCCGCGCCGAGCCGGGTACCGACCGAGTACCAGCTCGACATCGAGTTGCGGCAGTTTACCGCCGTGTATGCGGCGGCGGGGACCGCGCCTGAGGTGCGCGTGCAGTGGCAGGCGACGCTGGTCGACACGCGGCACGGTACGCGGGTCGCAAGCTTCGTGGTGGAGTCCGCGAGCACCGCGGCGGCAAACCGACGCGACGCCGTAGTAGCGGCGTTTCAGCAGGCGACGGCCGCCGTGGTCACCGACACAGTTGCGCGGGTACATGCCGCCGCCGCTGCGGACGCGCGCTGAGATCTCGACGCTCTCGCCTCAGGCGGCAAGCATCTCGAGACGCTGCTGCAGGTCGAGTTCGTCCTGGATCACCACGCACTGGCGTGGCAGTTCCTGCGCCGGCAGTCCCTGCGTCCCGGAGCCGCCGAGCCAGATGGGGGTGCCCGCGCGGAGCTCGTCTGCCAGGGCGGCGAGCTGCTCCGACCGGGCGTGCACCAAGTCAAGCATGACCACGCTGACGGCGACCACGGCCGCATCCACCTCGCGCGCGAACCTCGCAATCTCGATGGCCGGCAGGTCCGCTCCGAGGTAGTGAACTTTGAAGCCGCGGCTCGCGCATACCATCGCCGACATCAGCAAGCCGAGCTCATGTCGCTCGCCGGGCAGGGTGGCAAATACGATCGGTGGGCGATGCGCGCAACGGTCGTAGGTATCGAGCAGCAGCGCAATGTGCCTGCGCACTGCGGAAGACACCAGACGTTCCTGCGCGATCGACATCTCTCCACGATGCCAGCGATCGCCGATCTCGCGCAGCAGGGGATGCAGGACGTCGCGGACCAGCTCCGACGGCGGCAGCGCGGCGATGGCCAGCGTCAGCGACTGCTCGCACTCATCCGCACGGAACGCCTTCACGGCCTCGAGGATGCGCTCGACCAGGGCGGTCGACACCGCCTGACGCGGCCCGCCGGCGGAACTGTCGAGCAAGTCGGCGAGCGCGGCGTCGCTGAGGCGAGACAGGCGGCTGATGGGATGGCCGCGGTCCGTGGCTTCGCGCAGGCGGCGCAGCCGCAGCACGTCCTCGGGCCGGTACACGCGCCGTCCCAGCTCGTCGCGCCGCGGCACGACGATGCCGTAACGGCGCTCCCACGCACGCAGCGTCTCGACGCTCAGGCCCGTGGCCTGTGAGACGGCCTTGATCGAGTACATCGCAAAAATTCTACGCGGTCGCGTCCATTTGTAAATGATTTGTATAGCTGAGGGGCCGACTTATTCTCGACAAATCGCGGTTTCAGCTCACGGCCTGGCTCGGCCGGGGCGAGCCGAAGGCGGTGAGTGGTGTCAGGCGGGTAGGCTCAGCGCCGGGTGTTCCCCGGTTGCCTGCCGGAGGATCAGCTCGAGGAACTCCGCCGATGAGATCGGCTCGCCGAACAGCCGGCCTTGGCCGTAGTGGCAGCCGCTGTGCAGCAGGAAGAGCCGCTGCTCCTCCGTCTCGATGCCCTCGGCCAGCACCTGTAGGCCAAGGCTGCGTCCCATCTCGATGATGGTGCGCACGATGGTCGCGTCATCCGGGTCGTTCGCCGCGTTCGTGACGAACGACCGGTCGATCTTCAGGGTACCGATCGGGAACTGCTGCAGGGCACTGAGGCTCGAATATCCCGTGCCGAAGTCGTCGATGGAGAGGTGCACGCCCATCGAACGCAGCTCGTCCAGCAGCGGCAATGTCCGCTTGGCGTCCATCATCAGGGTGGTCTCGGTGATCTCCAGTTCGACACAGGACGGCTGCACCGCGTGCCTGGCGAACACCGAGCGGCAGCCGGTGATGAAGCTCGCCTGACTCAGTTCCTTGAGAGAAAGGTTGATCGCGATCCGCCCGGGGTCAGGCACGCGTTCCCGCCAGCTCGCGTAATCGCTGCAGACCTGGTTGAGGACCCAGGCGCCGATGTCGAGGATGAGCCGCGATTCCTCGGCGAGCGGGATGAACTGCGAGGGCGCGATCTCGCCGTGTCCCGGCAGCCGCCAGCGCAGGAGCGCCTCCGCACCCACGACCCGGCCGGTGCCGAGGTCCACCTTTGGCTGGTAGCGGACCAAGAACTCGTCGCGATCGAGGGCGCGGCGCAGCTTGCTCTTGAGCAGCAGGCGCTCGACCGCAGCCGCATTCATCTCTGGCGTGTAGAAGACGTGGCAGTTCCGGCCCGCCTGCTTGGCATGGTACATCGCGGCGTCGGCGTTGCGGATCAGGTCGATCACGTTATCCGCGTCCTCCGGACAGGTCGCGATGCCAATGCTTGCCGTCACGTCTAGCTCGTGTTCGCCCATGTGCAACGGCCGCGCAATCTCCTGCAGCAAGAGCTTGGCGAGTGCGCCCGCCTGGTCGTGCCGCGACCGTGCGCCGTCCATGCTTTCCGCGAAGATCGCGAACTCGTCTCCGGCCAGCCGCCCGACCACGGACTCCTTCGGCAGGATGCGGGCAAGTCGTTCGCTCAGCGTCTCGAGCACTCGATCGCCCGTCTCATGGCCGAATGAGTCGTTCACCTCCTTGAAGTTGTCGACGTCCACGTAGAGCAGGATCAGCCCGCCCGCCCGCCGCGTCGTGCGCGTGATCGCTTGGTGCAGCAGGTGCTGGAGCTGCATCCGGTTCGGCATCTTCGTCAGCGCGTCGAAGCGCGCGAGGTAGCGAATGCGGCGCTCCGCCCGCTTGCGCTCCGTGACGTCGCGCATGACGAAGATATGGCCCCTGAACCCCGGGTCGCTGGTCGAGACCTCGGAGGCGTGCACCGAGACGGGGATCGTCTGGCCGCGTGCCGTCTGCACGACCGTCTCGCCGGGCTCGCGGAGCAGATTCTCGAGGCTGAACGCGGGCCGGTGCGGCTCGGCGATTAGCCCGATGAACTCGGTCCCGACCAGCGTGCCCGGCTCGTAGCCGAGCAGCCGTGCCGCCGCGAGGTTCTCGGTGCGTACGCGTCCATCGGGGGAGGTGACCAGCACGGCATCGCTCATGCTGTTGAGCAGCGCGTTCAGGTAGTCGCGCGAGATCGTCGTCTGGCCCAGCGCCGACCGCATCCGCTCCAGGGATGCCTCCAGCGCCTCGACTTCGGTCAAGCCACTGCGCGGCGCCGCGTCCGCGTACGAGCCCCGGCCGATGCGCTCGGCGCTGGCCACCAGCGCCTGCATCGCTCGCTCGATGCGCTCTAGGCGGCTGGCGGCGAGCCACGCCGCGAGCACGGTAAGCAGCAGGCCCAGGCCGGCCACGGGCCAGACGCGGTGCGCATGGGAAACGTGCACCGCTGCGTCAACGCGTTGCTGCAATGCCGCGATCGCCGGGTCCGCCTCGTGTGCGGCGCCGCCGCTGACGGCCGCGATGGCGGCGTCGACCTGCTCCCCCTCATACACGCCGGCGAGCACGGTCAGCCCGGCGGCGGTGGCCGTGAGCAGCACGCCCAGCGCCACGATGAAAAGCAGATAGCGATGACTTAAGCGCATTGCCCTGTTGACCCGCCGGATACCTGTCGCCCCGATGCCTCGCCGGGGCCCCGATGGTTGTAGTTCTAGGCCTGTCCGCAAGACGCGGCAATCATACGCCGCCGGGCCGGCCTCCGGTATCCTTGTGCCCAAGCCAGCCCGTATCGCATGAACGAACTCGAACTCACCGGTCGCGCCCGGACTCACGTCGTCGACATCAAACGGCCGCGCTGCGCCCTGCATTACGAGGCGGTTGCCTCGTTCCTGGCCATGCGCGATGTAGCGGCGCGCAGCGGCATCGATCTTCAGGCGGCATCGAGCTTTCGGGATTTCGACCGGCAGGTCGTGATCTGGAACCGCAAGTGGCGCGGCGAACGACCCCTGCACGACCGCAGCGGACGGACCCTCGACTTTGACGCGCTCGATGACGCCCAGCGCATGGACGCGATTCTATGCTGGTCGGCCGTGCCTGGCGGCAGCCGGCATCACTGGGGCTCCGACTTCGACGTCATCGACCGGGCCGCGATGCCGGAGGGATACCAGGTGCAGTTGCTGCCGACGGAGTACGCCGCCGGCGGCGTCTTCGCCGGGCTCACCGCCTGGCTGGACCGGCACATGCACGCCTTCGGGTTTCACCGCCCCTACGGGTCCGATCGCGGTGGGGCCGGCGTCGAGCCTTGGCACCTCAGCTATGCGCCCGTCGCCCGTCAGGCGATCGAGGACCTATCGCTGCCGGTGCTGCGGCGGGCCATTGCGGCGAGCGACATGCTTGGCAAGGCACTGGTTCTCGACCGCCTCCCCGAGATCTATACGCGGTTCATTCTGGCAGTCGATTCCCCGCCCGCCCGGACGGGGTGAGGCGCGGCCATGCATTCGAGGGACCTGAAGTCCTGCGCAGCCTTGGGGGTTGAGCCCCGCCCTGAGCGTGGCGCCATGCGTGCCGCAGGGTGTGTCGGGCGTTGAGTTGGCGCAGAAACTTCAGGGGCAGCAGCCGGGGCTGAAGGTGATCTTCATCAGCGGGTACAACGTCGATGATCTGGATGCGGACTACATCCGCCGCGGAGGCTGCATCTACCTGCAGAAGCCGTTCACGCGCTCCACGCTGGCCCGGGCGGTGCGCGAGTGCCTGGATGACCGCGGGGATGCCGGGAAAACCTAGCGCGCTGTGCGCGGCCAGGGTTACTTCGGCCCCACGGCGTTGTGCGTCCACATGAGCGCCGCTTGTTCCTCCAGGCGCAGCAGGCGGAAATAATCGGACCGGTTGTAGGAGGTCTGCGTCAGGTATCCGACGATGGCTTTCTTGATGGTCGGGGACAGGGCGGCAATCCCATTGTCGTAAATCACGAGCATCAGGCCGCCGGGAGCCGATTGTCGCAACCGTCGGATGTCGCGCGAAGAGAGCGCACTGGTGAGCGGATGGGGGCCATTGGAAACCGCGGTGATGCTGGTGATCAGGGCGGGCGACGCCG
>Ga0209048_10000039_pt1 | contig 118672 bp, 104 predicted proteins | sample FrelakmetCRP12CR_FD_187146 | JGI IMG/M metagenome (GOLD analysis project Ga0209048, IMG submission 187146) | Freshwater lake sediment microbial communities from the University of Notre Dame, USA, for methane emissions studies - CRP12 CR (SPAdes)... | ecosystem: Environmental > Aquatic >...
CTAGGACGCTTCCTGTTAAACGCTGTAACAGCGACGGAGTCAACATCATGGGTCCCGTGCAAGACAACCCGGACGCGGTGCGCCTCGCGGCGTATCTCCGAACAAAGGTCGATGGCGCCTCGGACCTCGTCGTCGAGAAGCTTCACCGCAACGTCGGTGGCATGTCGAGGGAAACCTGGTTCGCCGATGCGACCTGGACCGGGCGCAACGGCCGGGAGAAGAAGACATTCACGGTTCGCGCCGACCATCCGGAGGGATCGGTGGTGCCGGTGCCGCTCGAGTACGAGTACAAGGTTTATCACGCCCTTGCGGATACCGATGTGCCTGTGGCCCGTGCGCTGTGGTTCGAGCCTGATCCTCAATGGCTGGGGCGGGCGTTCTACATCCGCGAGACGATCGACGGGACCTCAGCTCCCAAAGCGCTTTTCCGAAAAGGGGAGGACGAGTTGCGCCGCTCAATGGGTCGCCAGCTTGCCAGATTGCTGGCGCGGATCCACGTCCTGGACTGGGAGGCAGCCGGCTTTCCCGACTTCATGCCCGTGCCGACGTCACCCGAAGATGCGGCGAGGCTCGAACTCGCTCGCTGGCGGAAACACTACGAAGATCACCGTATCGAGGCGCGCCCCGTCGCCACCGAACTCTTCTCCTGGCTGAACCGCAATGCCCCGCGTGACGTGCCTCGAATCTCGCTCGTGTGGGGTGACGTCGGACTGGGGAACTTCATCTTCCAGGGAGAGTCGGTCGTCGGGCTGACGGACTGGGAGCAGGCACACTTGGGAGACCCCATGAAGGACTGGGCCTCGGCGCTGTTCCGCGGAGTCGATAACCTCCTGCCTCGTGATGAGCTGTTTGCCGAGTGGGAGAAGGAGAGCGGTCTCCGAATCGACGAAGACCGGATACGCTACTACAGCGTGTTCATCGACGCGCAGTACGTATCGATTTCCCACCCGATGATCCGTCGCATCGTCGAGCGCGACGGCCTGATGGACATCAGCCTCGTCCGGCTCGCGATGGGTTTCCCGTTTCACTGCCAGCACCTCGGTCTCAAGGCCCTCGACGTCTGACGCGATACGCGGCGATCGGCAACCCGGGCAGGAGTCACTGAATGAAAGCACTCGTTGTCCCTCGCTTCGGAGATCCCAGCGTACTCACGTGGGCCAATCAGCCCGATCCCGAGCCCGGCCCGGGCGAACTGCTGGTGCGGGTACGTGCGTTCGCGGTGAACTGGGCCGACCTCCTGCAACGTGCCGGTCGCTACCCTGGTGGTCCAACGCCGCCCTTTATCGGCGGGCATGACCTCATGGGCGAGGTCATCGGGCGCGGACCGGCCACAGACGGCCCGCCGGATGGCACACGCGTATTCGGAGTCCTCGGCCGGTCTGGTGGCGCGGCCGAACTGGTCGCGGCGCCGTCAGAATGGTTCCACCCTGTTCCGGCCAGGCTCACCAACGCGCAGGCGGCAGGCCTCGCGGGGCCGTATTTCACGGCAGATTTGGCCATCGTGGACTTCGGGCGGCTGCAACCGGCCGATACCGTGCTCATTCATGCCGCTGCCGGGGGGTACGGAAGCGCCGCCGTTCAGCTCTGCAAACACTATGGAGCGGCGACCATAATTGCCACGGCGGGCAGCGACGAGAAGCTGCAGCGGACGAGGGAGTGGGGAGCAGATGTAGCGGTCAACTACCGAACCGACGACTTCGTGCAGGTGGTGTCCCAGGTGACCCAGGGCCGCGGAGTTGACCTCGTCCTGGAATCCGTTGGAGGCGAAGTCCTCGGCAAGAGCTTCGACTGCCTTGCGCCGCTGGGCAGGCTCGTGAGCGTCGGCGCCAGTTCGGGGGAGAGCAGCCGGCGCTTTAGGCTCCAGACGCTGTTCGAGCGCGGGATCTCGGTGGCTGGCTTCACGCTTGGGCTGTGGCTGAAGAATCACCCGGCGCTGGTGAAGAGGGCGGCCGACCGCGTGCTCGAGGCGGTGCGCGTCGGCTCGGCGGAGCCGGTGATCGGTGGTGTGTTCGCAATCAATCAGATCGCCGAGGCGCACGCATTCATGGCGGGTCGCCAGTCGATAGGCCGAACCGTCGTCTTGATCTGACTAGACGGCGCGGATATTTTCGTCGCCTTCTTGCGCGAACTCCGGAATGCATTTCTCGCCGACAATGCGCTTCAGCAAGTGGCGAAATGTTTGGAAGATCCGCACGCGCCGCGCATGATCTGTTTTCGCGCACAGTTGTCGGCTCATGTGATCGAATAGCATGAGCAGGGCCTCAGCGGATCCGCGAGGGTGAGGAATCTGGATCTTCCCCGCCTTCAATGCTTCGGAAAGAAGGTCCTCGAGAATCGGATTGAAGCGCTTGGTGCAGATGTGGGCGACGCGGCTGTATAAGGTCGCATTGCGCCAATGGTAAATGTGCTTCCAGACGTCTCGATTGCGGCAAAAGCCATCGTGGTAGACCTTCAGGATGTTTCTGATCCGCCAGATGACGTCGATTGAAGCGATGTGGCAGAGCTTTTACCGCGTCGCCTGCCAGGGCACGCACGTCGGCCCGCCGCCCATGCCGCCCGACTATCCGTTCTACCTCCTGATCGAGTCGAGCAGCAGCAGCGAGGAGTCCGAAGTCACGCGGTTCACGGCCGCCCTGGGCGATGCCCTGCAGGAGGGGCATCATCACCGATGCGGTGGTGGCCAAGGACGAAGCCGAGCGTGCCGCGCTATGGGGTATCCGCGACAATATGGAATGCCGTTCGGCATTTGCTCCGTTGAAGGGCTTCGACGTCAGCCTGCCGATCAGCAAGATTGTAAGCTATACGCAATCCGTCGACCGGAACCTGCGCCGGATCTTCGTGGAACCAAGGTACACCATTGTAGGTCATCTCGGGGATCGCAACCTGCACCTGGTGGTGTCGCTCGGTGAGAAGACGCCGGAGCGGACGCGGCAGGTGGAAGAAGCCGTGTACCGGCCCCTGGTGGAGGTTTCGGGTTCAATTTCAGGCGAGCATGGCATTGGCCTTGAGAAGCGCGAGTTTCTGCATTACTGCCGCTGCGAGACGGAAATAGACGTGATGCGACAACTGAAGTCGCTGTTCGATCCCCAGGGAATTCTAAATGCTGGCAAGGTCCTTTGAGCCGCGTTTTCCAACTGCCGCAGGTGTCTCGTGTGCAGGACGTTGAACTTCGCTGGAAGAGGCCGCGGCTCGGAATGTCGCCGACGCGATTGCAAGTTGCACGGCGGGGGGTGCCCGCGTTCCAGCGGGGCACTGGATGCCAAGGTCAGATGCCGGTCGGTTCGTGCAGGTTGTCGAATGTTGGGAACGTCGAGGAGGGTGTTGGCATGTTGTTGAAGGAGCTGTTCAATCGCGGCCCGAGGCTGTACCCGGACAAGATCGGTCTCATAGACGGCGATCGACGGTTCACTTACCGCGAGGCGGGTGATCGATACAACCGGCTCGCCAATGCGCTGTTGCGCTTCGGTCTGCAGCGCGGTGACTACCTGGGCGCATTGCTCAAGAACAGTGCGGAACTAATCGAGGCACATGCTGCGGGAGCCAAGACGGGCGTTGCAGTCGGCGCCGTAAATTACCGCATGTCCCTGGACGGCATGAAGCACGTAATTCAGAGTCTCGGCTGCCGTGTCTTGATTGTCGATCAGGAGTACGCGGCGCGGATCGGCTCTATTCGGTCGGAGTTGCCGTTCCTCGAAGCGTGTATCGTCGTCGGCGGCAGCGCCGAGGGGATGCAAGAGTACGAATCGGTTCTCAGGCAGTCCGCATCGGTTGAGCCACAGGTAAAGACCGAAACGGACGACCGTGCGGCAATCGTCTTTACGACCGGCACAACGGGTTCTCCGAAAGGCGCGGTCGTCACACGCGCGATTACGATGAATCGCGTGTGCGGCTGTGCGATCGAACTGGCCTTCGGTCCGCAGGATCGATACCTGCAGGTGCTGCCCATGTTCCATGTGGGCGTGCACGTCGCGCAGAGCATCCTGCTCCGGGCCGGAACGCTGGCGCTGTTGAGGGACTGGGATGTAGAGGTGTTCTGCCGAACCGTGCAGGAGCACCGCATCAACAAGACGAACCTGGCGCCCGCGTTGCTGAATTTTGTGCTCAATTGGCCCAGCGTGGCGGACTACGACCTCAGTTCTCTCGAACTCATGCTGTACGGTGCGGCACCGATGCCCGAGGCAGTGATCCTGAAGGCAAACAGGCTGTTGCCCAACTGCCGCTACGTGCAGGCCTACGGATCTTCGGAAACGTTTTGTCCGGTCTGGTTACAGCCGGACGAGCACGCGCGCGTGCTGGGTGGGACCGTGGATTCGGAGAAAAGGAAGGGCTCCTGCGGCCGCGCCGGCGCGCTCGCCATGGCTCGCGTGGTCAATGAACAGGGCGCAGATGTCGCGCCCGGTGAAGTAGGAGAAGTGCTGATCGGCGGGGGTTCGGTAATGTCGGAGTACCTAGGTCAGCCGGAAATGACCGCGGCCGCGCTGAAGGATGGCTGGTTTCACACCAACGATCTGGCGACCGTCGACGAGCAAGGCTACATCACGATCGTCGATCGGAAGAACTTCATGATCATCACCGGGGGCGAGAACGTCTTCCCGGCGCAGGTAGAAAACGTGCTGGCCTCCCACCCCAGCGTTGCCGAGGCCGCGGTGTTCGGGCTGCCTGACGAAAAGTGGGGCGAAATCGTCAAGGCGGTGATAGTGCTCCACCCCAGGTGCTCGGCCACGGACACGGAGATCATCGATTTCTGTCGCGACAAGATGGCGAACTACGAGAAGCCAAAGTCGGTCGATTTCGTCACTCAGTTGCCGCACGGGGCCACGGGCAAGATTGACAAGTTAGCGCTCCGCAAACGCTATCTCGAGCCATCGGTCGAGTCATAGAGAAATGGCCGCTAGTCTTCTCAACCAAAGACCAAGGCCCGTTCCGGCTTTCCCGGGCCCATCTTCTACATCGCGGTGTAACCGCCATCCACGGGCAGTACGACGCCCGTAACATAGGACGATGCCTCGGAGGCAAGCCACATTGTGGCGTGGGCGATCTCGGTGGTCGCCGCCGGTCCTGCGCCGGCGTGAGTCGACGCCCAGCCGCGGCGTCAGGCCCGCTCGAAGCAGGCGACGGTCTCCACGTGCTCGGTGAATGGCATGAGGTTGAAGGCGCTGAGGTCGCGCAGGCGCAGCTTGCCGCCTGAGGTTAGATACGTGGCGTCGTCGAGGAGCGACTCGAGTCCGCAGCTCACGTACAGGAAGCGCTTGGGGGGCTCTTCTCTCAGGTACGCGGCCAGTTCCCGGTCGAGCCCCTTGCGCGGGGGGTCGGCGATCACGAGGTCGGCACCGGAGGCGGCCAGACAGGCTTCGCCCGCCGGGCCCGGGACGACTTCGACCTTGGCGCGATCCGCCGCATCGAGGGCGGCGACCCCGAGCGCGAGGCCCTGCAGGGAATGAGGGCTCACCTCGTTCATGCGGATGACCTGGACGCGAGACAGCAGCGACAGACCGATGGCACCGACACCGGCATAGAACTCGGTCACGCGTGCACCCTCGGGGACCCAGGCGCGCACGTGCTCGACGATGCGCTCCGCGATGTCGAGATTGTTCTGGCCGAATGCGCCCGGCGGATAGTGCACGGCCGCTCCGCCAAAGCGTTCGACCACGCTGGCGGGTCCGCACCAGTTCAGAAAGTCCAGGCCTAGGATGGCGTTGGTTCGCTCGCAGTGAGCGTTGAGCCACAGGCTGTGCAACTCGTCCCCGAGCCGCTCGCGTATGAGGTCCAGGCACTTTGCCAGCGGCTCGGCCGTCGGGCTGTTGGCCACAAGCACGACCTGCGCGCTTCGTGAACCACGCTCCACCACCACCTGCAGATAACGGGCAAGGCCCAGGTGGGCGGCTTCCGCATAGGGGGGTACTTCCGTATCGACGAGAACCCGCCGAACGACCTCGACGACGCGGTTAATCAGGGGATGCTGAACACTGCAGTGCGGGATGTGTACCACTCGATGGGTACCGCGCTCGAACATCCCCACCTTGGGCGCGCCCAACCGACCGCGGATGGCGAGCCGTGCGCGCAGGCGGAACCCGCTCGTCGCCCCTGATACCACCGGGACACCGGGCAACCCATGGAGGCGCGCCAGCGCCTCGAGAGCCGTGCGTGCAGCCGGGGCGATACCCGGCTCACCGAATCGCGGGCAGCCCGGGCAGGGCGGGCGGTGAGGGCAAGAGGGACGTCCTTCCGCATCCTGCCGGGAAACTCGCGACTCTGTTCGACGCACCTCAGTACTCACCGTGTGAACCAGACGTGCCACGAGGCCCGTGGCATCGGCTGATCGATAGCTTACGGGACCCACGCTGCTCACGCGCAATGGCCGTATGGCTGTGGCGCATCCTTTCGCACGCCAGGGAAGGCCAGATCGACCGGCCCCGGTCGGTCGTCCACTGGAGGGATGTCCTGCGGACCAAGCCGCCATGGGCGGTGTGTTGGCGCCCGATTCGGCGGACGTGTTCGCGACCGATGGATGCCGTGCGGGCCGGTGCAGGTGGGGTCATGCGGTCGTTGCCGCCGTCGCGCATGCACCTGACCAGGGTCCACTCTTTAGTTTGCGACGCACAACAAACTGCGCGCAGCGGTGACGCGGGCGCGACGGGGCGCGTGCGTGCGCGGATTCAGGTCAGCGGCAGGGTCGGGCGGACTCCGGGCGAGGGTCGCCGGCGGTAGTTTTGGGCTCGACTTCTGGCCCGTTACGCGAACAAGACCGGGCACGGGCGGCCGGCTGAGAGTCCCATACGCATTATTACGGACTACTTCGCAGGATTGCGCGGTCCGTATATGCTCCGTCAACCGACCGGGGGAACGGTCGGATTAGATTGGCCGGTAGACCGAGTCCACGGCAACATCCATCAGGGGGCATGAATTCAATGAAAGATCGAGCTAGCAGACAATGGATTCAATCCGTTTCGACGATCCTTGCGTTCGCGGTCGGCGGCATAGGCACGTCCGCACACGCGCAGACCAAGCCCGAAGTCGGCGGTCTCGAGGAAATCGTCGTCACCGCGCGCAAGCGCTCGGAGAGCGTGCAGGACGTGCCGCTGCTCGTCACCGCCATGTCCGCGGAGCAGATCCGTGACAACGATCTGACCAGCCTCGACAAGGTCGCGGCCTCGGTGCCCAATTTCAGTGTCGGTCATGCCTCGAACGGATCGGGCGCGCAGGTGACGCTGCGGGGCATCGGGTCATCATCGACGTCGATCGGCATCGAGCAGTCGGTGGCCGTCGTCGTCGACGGCATCTACTACGGGCAGGGCCGCATCATCCAGGAAGGATTCTTCGACCTCAAGTCGCTGGAAATCCTGAAGGGTCCGCAGGCACTGTTCTTCGGCAAGAACGCCACCGCGGGCGTCATCAACATACAGACCAACGATCCGGGCAAAGAGACCGAGATCCTGAGCCGAGCGAGCTACGAGTTCGAGTCGGAGTCCCTGCAGGCGGAAGGCATCTACTCCGCCCCGGTCAACGATACCTTCGGCGTGCGCATCGCCGTGCGCGGCACCAAGATGTATGGCGGCTACTACAAGAACGAAATGCTTTCTTCGGTACCGTATTCGACCTATGACATCGCCACCGGAGTTCTCAACCAGCACACGGCGCTGCCCGAGAACAGTGATCAGCCCGGCACGGAGGAATTACTCGGCCGCGTCACCCTGAAGTGGACGCCGAACAACCAGTTCACCGCGACCTTGAAGGCCTCGTACGACTCGGACAAGGTCAACAACTCGTCGTGGAACTATGTCTGCTACCGCTCACCGACGGGAATCAGCCAGCTGAGCCCGTATGGGCCCGGCAGTCCCAACAACTATCCCTGCGGTGAGCATTTCGTCACGCACCAGCTCAACATGCCCGTCGACATGGCGGCGAACTTCCCCCACGCCAGGGGCGACGGCTCGCAGTACAACAACTACGACTCGAAAACGGTCACGCTCAACCTCGAGTACGACCTCGACGCCGTGGACTTCACCTGGGTCAGCAACTGGAACCACAACTTGAACGAGTGGGCCTGCAACTGCGACTTCCAGGGCAGCCCGATCACGGTGTTCGCGACCGAGAGCTCGCCGTTCACCGCGAAATCCTCCGAACTGCGAGCCCTGACGAAGACCAGCAGCCCGCTGAACGGCATGCTCGGTGTCTACTATCAGGACACGAAGCGCGACTTCCAGCAGAACATCGCCTTCGCCAACGTCGAGGATTCCTCCGTTTCCCCGCAGGATCGCTACCAGGCGACCTCGAAGGTGGGCTATACGAATGGCAAGACCTGGTCGGTGTTCGGCCAGCTGATCTGGTCGATCACGCCGACCGTCCAGGCGACCGCCGGCGCACGTTATAGTCACGAGACCAAGGACAGCGAAATGAGCCAGCCGTACAACAATGCGGCGGTCACTGGCATCTTCCGGCCGGCCTCGGATCCGCTCGGTGTCGTCACGGCGCACCAGCTCTTCACGAACACCTCACCGGAGGTCACGCTGAGCTGGACGCCCGTTCAGGATGTCATGCTGTACGCTGCCTACAAGTCGGGCTACAAGTCCGGCGGCTTCTCGATCAGCGGCGTCAACAGCTCCCTTTCGCAGGATCCGCTCGGCGACCTGACGTTCGGCCCGGAGAAGGCCCACGGCTACGAGGCCGGCATCAAGTCGACGCTCATGGACCAGCAGCTGCGCCTGAACGTGACGGCGTATGAGTACAAGTTCATCGACCTGCAGGTCGACTTCTTCCGTTCCGACATCTTCGCGTTCAACACCATCACGGCGGACGCCAAGACCCGGGGTGTCGAACTCTCACTCGAGTACGTGCCCCATGGCGTGCCCGGGCTCAACCTGCACGGTCAATTCGACTACAACAAGGCGACCTACGACAATTCGAAGATCCCGTGCTATTCGGGCCAGACACCGGCACTGGGTTGCACGTACGTTGTCGACGGTTACCCGTACCAGGACGTCTCGGGGAAACCGACGGCCAACGCGCCGTTGTACGCGGCCACCATGGGCGGCCGTTACGAGATGCCCGTCGGCGGCGACCTCCGGTTCGCGATCGCGGCCGACGGGCATTACAGCGACGGTTACAATCCGTCGGGCTTCGCCAACCCGCTCGCGGTGATGGGCAGCTATTGGACCCTCGATGCCAGCTTGCGCTTCGGCAGGGAAGACAGGCGCTGGGACGTTGCGCTCCTCGGCAAGAACCTGACCAACACATTCTATGTGTCGGGCGTCGTCGACGGTCCGTCGACAGGAACGCAGGGCGGCAGCGCGAACAGCAAGTTCGCCGACCAGCTCGGATTCGGCAATGTCCCGCGCACGGTCATGCTGGAGATTTCAACGCGCTTCTGACCGGAGTTCGGCGGCCGGCGAGATCCGCCGGCCGCCCGCTTCGCCGAGCGATTCAACCGAGCGGAGGCGGAGGTATATGAGTAGCGCCGGGCTGTCGGGCCGCGTCGCGTTGGTTTTCGGCGTATTGCGCGGCATCGGGCGCGCATCCGCCGAGTGCATGGCGGCAGACGGGGCCAGGGTCGTGCTCACGGATCTCGACCGGGAAGCAAGCGGCGAGGTCCGCTCGGCGCTCGTCACCATGCCCGATTCCGTGTACTTCCGGCTCGACGCCACATCCGAAGACGCATGGCAGCGCGTGCGCCGATGTCGAGCGGTGATTCGACCGCCTCGACATTCTCATGAACAACGTCGGCAGCGACCTGACCGGCGCGCGGAATCGCCGGTGGCTTCGGTGAAACCACAGGACCACACGACACGACCAGCAACACGACGTGGTCCGACGGGCACGCTGCCGGGGCCTAGAGTTGCCCGAGGACACAGACTCACAAACCGGACCGTCGACCCGCTCCGCCCCGTCACTTCACGTCGCGCCGGCAGTGCGGGCCAATCCATTGGCCATCCGTGGCGGCTTGAACCCGAGGAGAGTCCACGGGTCCAAGCGAAGGTCGGGGCAATTCCCTTTCGATATCCGATTGAGCCATATAGCGCACGGATGCTCTGCAAATTGAGCCGGGGTGATACATGATCGAAGCGTGGATTATCGATGCCTGCCGCACGCCGCGAGGCATTGGCAAGTACGGAAAGGGCGCACTCTGCGATATTCATCCCCACCATCTGGGCGCCACCGTGCTGAAGGCGTTAGCAGAGCGCAACGAGCTGAATACCGCTGAAGTGGACGACATTGTCTGGGGTTGCAGTTCCCAGCGTGGTCAGAATGGGGGGTGCCTGGGCCGCATGTCGGCGCTGGACGCCGGCTACGATGTTCGGGCCAGTGCCGTCACGCTGGACCGGTTCTGCGGGTCCGGGATCACGTCGGTCAACATGGCGGCCTGCTCCATCATGGCCGGCCAGGAAGACCTCATCATCGCCGGCGGGTGCGAGATGATGTCGAGCTACGGCCGTTTGGGAAACAACCTCGAAGCGCTGATGGACAACGGCAATCTGCGCCTGCGTGAATTGCACCCGCAGTCGCATCAGGGCGTCTGCGCCGATGCGATCGCCACGCTGGAGGGAATTGACCGTCACGCCGTCGATGAGCTGGCGATTCGCAGCCAGGTCAACGCGGCGAATGCCGTGAACAACGGATACTTTGACAAGAGCCTGGTTCCCGTTTATCGCGATGATGGCTCCCTCGCACTCGACCGGGACGAGTACCCCCGCCCTGGTACCACCCTCGAAGCGCTGTCGCAGTTGAAGCCGGCCTTCGCGGTGTTGGTCAACAATCCCCTGAACGAGGACGGGTTGACCTACGGCGACCTGATCCGCAAGGTCTACCCGTCGATGGTGATCAACCACGTCCACCACGCCGGAAATTCCTCCGGCGTGGTGGATGGCGCGGCGGCAATTCTGCTCGCTTCGCCAGCCTATGCTCGAAAGCAGGGCTGGAAGCCCCGCGCAAAGGTCGTTGCAATGGCCAATGTCGGCGATTCGCCAACGCTGATGCTGAACGCTCCGGTGCCCGCCGCACGGAAGGTGCTGGAAAAGGCGCGCATGAGCCGTGACGACATCGATCTGTGGGAGATCAACGAGGCCTTCGCCGTTGTCGCCGAAAAATTTATCCGCGGAATGGAACTGGATCGCGACAAGGTCAACGTCAACGGCGGCGCGATCGCCCTCGGCCACCCGATCGGCGCCACCGGCGCAATCCTGATCAATACCGTGCTGGATGAACTGGAGCGCCGTGATCTTCAGCGGGGCCTGGTGACGATGTGCGCGGCGGGCGGCATGGCCCCGGCGATCATCATCGAGCGCGTCTGATCCGGGAGCCTCGTCATGACCTTGGCGCCAGCGCAGACGGGGTACCTTCGCCGTTCGTACTGCGCGCGTGCACCCGGGCGGATGCGTCATGTTCCTTGACGACCGAGAACAGGTAGTCCTGGAAGAGGTGCGGCGGTTCCTCAGGGACGAGGTGACCCCGGATCTCGTGGCGGAGTCGCTTCATGACGAGTTGCTGTACGGCGGCCAGCTCGGACGAAAATTCATCCGCAAGTTTGCCCAACGGGGCTGGCTGGTGCCAACCTGGCCACGGGAATACGGCGGACTGGAGAGCTCACAGATGCTGGCGGCGTCGATCAAGCACGAGATGTCGTACGCTCGTGTTCCGATGACGTTCCCCGGTGCGTTCCAGGGCGGACCGATCATCATGAAGTATGGGTCCGAGGAGATGAAGGCGGAATTCCTGCCCAGGCTGGCGCGTGGCGAAATCGAATTTGCCCTGGGCTATTCGGAGCCCAGCGCAGGTTCGGACCTGATGAATTTGAGGATGCTGGCCGAGGACAAGGGCGATCACTTCCTGATCAATGGTCAGAAGACCTTTACCACGCAGGCCCACATCGGCGATTACCATTGGCTGGCGGCGCGCACCAACCCGGAAGGCCGGAAGAGCGAGCGCCTGTCGCTGTTCGTGGTCGATTTCAAGACGCCGGGTATCACCGTCCGCCCGATGATTACGATGGCAGGCACCCAAACCAACGACGTGTTCTACGATAACGTCAAGGTTGACCGACGCTACCTGGTGGGCGAGAAGAACAACGGCGCCCAGTACCTCATGTCCGCACTCGAGCACGAGCGCACCTTTCCCTACGGCCACTACCTGCGATTTTTCGAGGAACTGGTCGATTACACCCGGTCCGCCCGGCGCAACAGCAAGCCCCTGGCCGGCGACCCGCTGATCCGCCAACGGCTGGCCGAGCACGCAACCGAGCTCGAAGTGATCAAGCATCTCTACTACAACATCGCGGCGCTCCAGGATGAGGGTAGGTCGTCCGTGTACGAAGCCTCGATGGAGAAGGTGTTCCTGTCCGAGTTCGAACAGCGTTTGGCGGCGACAGCCATGGAGATCCTGGGTCACCTCGGTCAATTGAAGGGCAGCAATACCGCGGCGCCGCTCAACGGATTGGCTGAGTATTACTATCGCTGGACCGTTATCGAGACCATTTACGGCGGTACGTCCGAAGTCCAACGCAACATCATTGCGAGCAGGGGCCTGCAGATGCCGCGGGCCTAGGCGGCAACTTGGCCCGGACCATGACGTGAATTACCAGCTGGAGTCTGCAGAACTGATGCTGCGCGAGGCGGCGGCGGACTTTCTCGAAAAGAAAGTCAACGGCGACCGGATCCGCAGCCTGGAGAAATCCACCAGCGGATTTAGCCGGGAACTCTGGGAAGAGATGGCCGCGATGGGCTGGATGGGCCTGAACGTCCCGGAGGCTTACGAGGGGCATCAAGCCGGCTTCATGTACTTGGTCGTGATCCTTGAGCAGATAGGGCGGTGCGGATTGGCCAGCCCGTTCTTCCATACCGTCGCGCTCGGCAACGAATTGCTGAATGCTATCGGCAGCGATGCGCAGAAGACCGCCATCCTGCCGCGCGTCGTGCGGGGTGAAGCCATTCTTTCGGTGGCCTATGCCGGCGCCGACGAACCGAGGTCGCCGGCCGATCTTCCGCTGGAGGCCACCGCGGACGGCCACCGTTACCGGCTGAAGGGTACCTGCCTGATGGTGCCGTTTGCCCATATTGCCGACCACCTCATCTGTGCAGCACGTATCGAAGGCCAGGGGTGCGGGCTGTTCCTGCTGGATCCCGATACGCCGGGACTGGCGATTAAGGCACTGCAGACGAGCGCGGACGACCGCCAGTACGAACTGGTGTTCGACGATGTCGTCGTCGGAGAAGATGCCCTGCTAGGGACGGCGGGAGACTCCTGGCCGGTGTTTCAGCGCCTGCTGCTGCAGGCGGCGGTCGCCAAGTGCGCTGAACTCGTGGGCGGGGCGCGGCGGGCGCTGGAGATTACCGTAGCCTATTCGAAAGAACGGGTGCAGTTCGGCCAGCCGATCGGCGCCTTTCAGGCGGTGCAGCATCATTGCGCCAACATGCTCACGTACCTGGACACCTCGGCGTTGATAACCCGCCATGTCTGCCGAAAGGTCCACGCCGGTACGGCCAACGTCGCGGACATGGCCAAGTGCAAGGCCTGGGTCAGTGATGCCTGCCGCAAATTGTTACTGCTGGCCCACCAGATTTATGGCGGCATGGGATTCATGGAGGAGTCCGATCTGCAAATCTATTTCCGCCGCGTCAAAGCGGCTGAGCAGTTCTGCGGAAACGCCAGCTTTCACCGTGAAATCGTTGCGCGGGAACTGGACCTGTAATCCGCCGCAATGTCCGGATGAACTTCCCCGGCCGGGGCGCCGGCACAGACCGGCACGCATGACCCGTCGCGGCGCATGGACGAACGGCCTGCGGGGGAATGGTGGGCCCGGCCGGGAGCGTTTGCGGCCCGACACGAAACCTGAAGCCTTCAGTCGTGCATGATCAGTTTCATGATTTCTTCGGCGAGGCCCTCGATAGGGATCTGGCCCTCACCCCCGTTCCACGACTCCGGCCAGGCAAATGCGCCGCGCAGAACCCTGCGGGCAATTTCCGGCTTCGCTCTTACGTAGCCCCGGGCATGGCATTCCGCCAGGACATCGGACCAGATGTTTTCGTAGGCCTGCTGATGTTTGATGAGCTGGGATCTGCGCCCTTTCTGAAGCGACCGCCACTCCTTCAGGACGATGGCGCCCGTGGCGTTGAGGAACGAGTCCAGTTCGACTTCTATCAGTGCTTTCAGTCTGCTCGGCGCGTCATCCGACAGGGCTAGTGCCGCGCGAGCCTTCTGTTCGCCGGCTTCGATGACGGCGCTCATCGTCGCGTAAAGGATGTCCTCCTTGCTTTGAAAGTAATAGGTGATGCTTCCCAGCTTGATGCCGGTGGCCTTGGCGATATTTCGCATGGTGGTGCGCTCATAGCCGTGCTTCATGAACAACCTGGCGGATTCCTTGAGCAGGCGATCCCGCATGGTTCCGCCCGAACCACCTTTGTATTCCTTGTCTGCAGCCATCTCGAATGCCCCGACTTGCTTACGGCTCTGTATTGACAATCTCACGATCGCGGGGTAAGTTTACCTGACGGACGTACGATAGTCAGCATGACTGTGGACTGTGTTTCCGGCCGCGGCTGCCTAGTCTGCCGCGACGCAGCATTTGGGCGTGATCGGGTGGGCTCAGCGAGTATGACGATGGCCAGAGGGCGGGTTGATGATCAGTCCGGGTCCGTTGAGCCGCCTCTGCGGGAGCGGGCGGCGCAGGTGCTGGCTGGGAATGTCCGGGTCGCCTCCAGGTTGATCTCGGATGCCCAAGATCACACCCAAGCTGCCAGAGGGGTGTTGCAGTATCTGTACCCCCATTGCGGCCGGGCACGTCTGATCGGCGTGACCGGCCCACCCGGCGTCGGCAAGAGCACCCTGCTTTCCGCGCTGATTGGGGAGTTGCGCCGGAGGGACCTGACGGTTGGTGTCATCGCGGTGGATCCCTCCAGCCCGTTCAGTGGCGGTGCGGTTCTCGGCGACCGTGATCGCATGCAAGGGTTCTCCGGGGACAGTGGCGTGTTCATCCGCTCCCTGGCAACCCGGGGGGCAACCGGCGGTCTCTGCGCCGCCGCCAACGACGCCGTGGATGTGCTTGACGCGATGGGCAAGGACGTCGTACTGATAGAGACGGTTGGCGTTGGTCAGAGCGAGATCGAGATCGCGCGGATTGCCAACACGGTGTTATTGGTTCTGGTGCCCGGCTATGGCGATTCCCTGCAGGCAATGAAGGCTGGAGTCATGGAGATCGCCGACATCCTGGTGGTCAATAAGGCAGACAGCGTGGGAGCCGATGGCGCCGTGAAGGACCTCCAGTCCATGGATTATTACCAGGCCGTTCCGGAGGGCGACGAGATGTGGCAGGTCCCGGTCCTGCAGACCGTCGCCACCCGCGGAGAGGGGGTCGCCGAACTGGTCGATGAGGTATTCAGCCAGATCGAGTTTGCGGAGCGGACGGGATGGAAACGTGCTCGCCAGAGGCTGCGCCGCACGCGGCAGTTCGTCGATGCGCTGACTTCGGAAGTCCGCAGGGAGTTCATCGATTCTATGGACCAGGACATCGGGACCGCTGCATTGATTCGCCGGATCGAGTCCATGGAAACAGATCCCTATTCCGCATCGGCTGAGGTCTTGGAGAAATTCAAGAAAGCCTACATCTGATCAGATTCATTCCCATCATGACGAAATTGTCAGCCACACTGATAACAGCAATCGAGGTTTCCCCATGAGTGACTCCACGCATAGCGGAAGATTCGATCAGGCGCTGCGTGCCTGGGAGAAAGGGCGAGAGCGCTATAAGGACAAATTGCGCCCCGGAACCACACTTTCCGGAATCCCGCTGAAGACGGTTTACACCCCGGATGACGTCAAGGCTCTGGACCTCGACGAGATGCCGGGCGTCTATCCGTACACGCGGGGCCTGTACCCGGATGGGTACGCACTGACACCCTGGATGCAGCAAATGGTCTTCGGGTACGGCACCGTGGAGGAAACCCGCAAGAAGATGGAACGCATGGTGGCCGAGGGCATGGAAGGCTATTTCGGCCACAACGTGTTCAACGTCGTGTACGACATTCCCTGCATGTATGGCATCGACGCGGATCATCCAGAGGCCGAGGGAAACCTGGGTCAGTGCGGTGTGCACATGAGCACCGGCGACGACTACGACGAGCTGATCCGGGGCTGGAAGCTGGAACACACCAACATTTCCATGATTACCGGCGACAATTGTCTGCCGGCCCTGGCGCTGCTGGTGGCAGCCGCCGAGCGCCGCGGCGAATCGTCGACCTCACTGCGCGGCAACTCGATGAACTGGTATCCCCGCATCGCGGTCCAGGACATTCCTTCCTGGGAGCCGAAGTGGGGCTATGCGCTGATGGTTGATCTGATCCGGTGGGCCGCGGAACACGCGCCTGCCTGGAATTCCACCAACATCTTCATGTACGGCCTTTCCGAGGCGGGCGCGAAGCCGGTCCAGGAACTGGCCTACGGTCTGGCCTGGGGTAAGTCCGTCATCGACGCCGGGCTGGAAGCGGGGCTCGATCCGGATACCTTTGTCGGACGGCTGGGCTTCCAGATTGGCTGCACCCAGAACGTCTTCGAGGAAGTGGCGAAGTTCCGTGCACACCGCCGCATGTGGGCGAAACTGTGCAAGGACGCAGGCTGCAAGAAGCCTGCGAGCATGCACGCCCGGGTTCACGTGCACACCAACGGTTACATCCTGACCCAGCAGCAGGTGTTGAACAACAATGCGCGCATTACGCTGCAGGCGCTGGCGGCGGTGCTGGGCGGCGTCCAGTCCATCCACACCTGCTCCTACGATGAGGCGACGAGTATCCCGACCGAAGAGTCCCACCGCGTGGCGCTGCGCACCCAACAGATCCTGATGTGGGAGTCGGGCGTGCGCGATGTAGCGGATCCACTGGCCGGTTCCTACTACGTGGAGGCGCTGACCGACGCACTGGAAGCGAAAGCATGGGAGATCTTCAACGAGATCGAGGCCAAAGGCGGCTACCGCAAGGGGCTGGAGACCGGAGAGATCAAGCGTGCCATCGACAATTCCTCATACGAGATGAAGCAGAACATCAATTCCGGGAAGCAGGTGGTCGTTGGCCTGAACAAGTTCAAATCCGACAGCCTCGACAAGGTGGAACCCTTCCGCGTGGATATGGCCATCGAGGACAAGGCCAGGAAGCGTCTGGAGTCCTACAAGGCGAAGCGCGACCAGACCGCGGTCGATGCGGCGCTCGAGAAAGTGGCCCGGGCGTGCCAGGCGCTGAAGGACGGCAGCGGGACGCTGATGCCGGCGCTGGTAGACGCTGCGCGCGCCGGCGCGACCAACGGCGAAATGATGGTGCCGATGCGCGCCGCGTTCGGCTGGTTCGTCTCCGAGTGAGCAGGGAGAATCATATGGCGGGCAAACCCATCAAGGTCCTTTTGGCCAAGAAGAAGATTGACGTTCACGGGCGCGGCTCCAAGCTCATCGCCCGCGAACTGCGCGACGCAGGCATGGAGGTGGTCTACTTCCGCTTCGGCACAGTCGATGACATTGTCAACGCCGCGGTGCAGGAGGATGTGGATGTGGTCGGCGTCAGCATCATGACGAGCGGCCAGCTGCACATCGCCGAGAAACTCATGCCCAAGCTGAAAGCCGCTGGCATGGACGACGTGCTGGTGATTTTCGGCGGCACGATTCCACCCGTGGATTTCGAGCCCCTGGAAAAGCTGGGCGTGGACCGCGTCTTTCCGGCCGGCCTACCCGGCGGCGTGGTCGCCGAGTACATCCGGAACAACGTCGGCACGCCGAGCCCGGCCTGAGGGAAATCGGGTGAGCTACGAAACGATCGTGCTGGAGAAATCCGGCTTTACGGAAACCATCACCTTCAATCGCCCGGAGGTGTTCAACGCGTACAGTGAGAAGATGTCGCAGGAACTCAAGGCGGCACTGCACGAGATTTCCGGGGACGACAGTGTGCGCGTGCTGTTCCTGAAGGGGGCGGGCGGCAATTTCCTGGCGGGTGCCGACATCAACATGCTCAACGCCTGGGCCGAGGTGGCCAGGAGCCAAGGCAGCGAGGCGGTCAAGCACATCCTGGACGGTCACTTCAGCCCGACCATGCTCGAAGAACTGCCGATACCGGTCATCGCGCTCGTCGACGGCATGGCGTGGGGCATGGGCAGCGAGATCGCGCTCGGCGCCGACATCCGTATCTGCACCACCCGCGCCTCCTTTTCGCAACCGGAGATTAATCTCGGCATCATCACGGGCGGTGGCGCCAGTCAGCGTCTGCCGCGCATCGTGGGCACGGCCAAGGCGATGGAGATGATCCTGACCGGCAAGGCGATTTCCGCACAGGATGCCGACAAGTGGGGCCTGGTCAGCCAGGTTGTCGAGCCGGATCAACTGGAGGAAGCCGGCATCAAGTTGGCGGCAGCCATCGCCGCCAAGAGCCCGTTGATGGTCCGATGGGCCAAAGAATGCGTGCAACTGGTGCGCAACCGCGATTTGCTGTCGGGCATCCAGACGGAACTGACTCGGTTTTCGGAAACCTTTGCGACCGAAGATTCCGCCGAGGGTACGCGCGCCTTCCTGGAGAAGCGCAAGCCCAAGTTCACCGGCCGCTAGTCCGTGCGCTGTCCCGCAAGGCGCCACATGTTCAATCAGATGTCTTGGAAAAAATATGGGACTTGAAATATTCAGCTTGGAAGGAAAGGTGGCAGTCGTCACCGGTGCCAGTCGCGGTTTTGGTGAGGCCATTGCCATCGGACTGGCCGAGGCGGGCGCGGACGTGGTGCTGGCCGCGCGCACGGAGTCGGCGCTCAGGGAGGTAGCCAAGACCGTCGAGGCGTGGGGTCGAAAGGCCCTGGTCGTGCCCACGGACATGACGGACCGCTCGGCCATCGACAGGCTGGCGGACCGGGCAATCGAGGCATTCGGCAAAGTTGACATCCTGGTCAACAACGCCGGGCTGGGCGACAACATGCCCTTTCTGAAGATGCCCGAGGAGGAATGGGACAGGATCCTGGACGTCAACCTAAAGGGCTATTTTCTGGCCACGCAGGCGATCGGCAGGCACATGTTCAAGGCTCGCTCCGGGCGCATCATCAACATTTCGTCGGCAATGGGCGAGCACCCGCTTCCCTACCTCACGCACTACGCGGCTTCCAAGGCCGGCATCAATGCGATGACCCGGAGCCTGGCGCAGGAATGGGCCCGATTCGGCATCACGGTCAATGCCATCGCACCGTCCTACTTTGAGACCGACATGACTGAGAACGCGCGCGAGAACCAGCAGGCCAGCGCGGTGATCCTGTCGAAGACGCCGCTGGCGCGCTTTGGCAAGGTCGGGGAACTGATCGGCCTGGTCGTATACCTGGCCAGTGACTGTTCGAGTTACATGACCGGCGCCGTCATTCCGCTGGATGGCGGATGGTCGGCGGGCTGACCCACGGGGAACGCAAATGAACCACGAGATCAGACTCAAGTCAAAACTCGGCCAATTATCCGATATTGGCCAGATCATAAAGCCCGGCAGCTTCGTCGCCATCGGCGGCGGCTGGAGTTGCAACAAGCCGATGGCCATCGTACGCGAAATCATTCGCCAGCAGATCGGCGGGCTGAAAGTCATGTCCATTACCGGCGGGTGGGAGATGGAATGGCTGTTGGGCGCTGGATTGGTCGACCACCTGGTGTTCAGTTTTCTGAGCCTGGAGTTCTTTGGTCTGCCCGCCAATTTCCGTCACGCAGCCGAGAACAAGACCATCAAGCTGACTGAGATCGAAGGCTGCTCGATGATCAAGGGACTCGAGGCCGCCAAATTGGGCTTGCCCTACGCGGCCTTCCCCGGGCCGAAAGGTTCGGACATCATCGCCGAGGCCCCCGAGCTCTACAAGACCGTGAACTGCCCCTTTACCGGCCAGGAACTCACCGCCATTCAGGCGATCGTCCCGGACGTGGCGGTCATTCATGCACAGAGGGCCGACACGGCGGGTAACGTGCAGATGATCGGCACGAGTGCGTCGGACCTGGACATGGCGATGGCGGCGAAGCGGGTGATCGTCACGGTCGAGGAGATCGTCAGCGAAGACCGGATCCGCGCGGACAAGTCCGCGACGACTCTGTTCCGCAACGACGTCGACTTGGTGATTCACTGCCCGATGGGCGCCAGCCCGTGCAGCTCGGTTCCGTATTACTCGGCGCATCTGTTGCAGATGCAGAAGGATGTGGCGGGGCTGAATCCGAAAACGGCCAAGGCATACATTCCGACCGTCATCGGCGCCACCGAGGAAAAGTACTGGGCGAACGTCGGCGGTGCCGATGCACAGGCCAGGCTGCGGGCGTTCCCGAAGTCAACCCGCACGGTTCCCCTTCCCGACACGCTGCTGACGGAACCGGCGGAAGGATTCAGCAAAGGCGACCAGATGGTCTCGGCGCTGGCCGCGACTATCGACGACGAGGACACAATCATTCTCGGATCCTTCACGCCGCTGGCGTATGCCGCGTACAACCTGGCCAAGCTGACCACCGCGCCAAATGCCTTCATGGTCGGATACAGCGGCGTCGATGCACGGCCCTTCCAGATGGGATTTCACACCTCTGAAGCGGCGTGTATCGAGAACTCGGCAGGCCTGTGGTCGATGACCGAGTGTATCGAGGCGCTGCACTTCCGCGGCGCCGGCGATGTCGAGGCGGTGTCCAGTGCGCAGATGGACGTCAACGGCGACATCAACATATCGTGGTTGCCGATGCCGGTCCGCGATGCCGAGGGTCGTCCGACCGGCGAATGGAACCGCCGCGCCCTGCGGCTGCCGGGCGGTGCTGGCGCACCGAGCGTTTATGGTCTGCACCGCAAGGCAGTGGCCTATTTCCCGAATCACTCGAAACTGATCTTCGTGCCGAAGGTGAATTACGTCACCGGTACCCGCGTAGCTCTCGGTGATGAGGAACGGATCGCACAGGGACTCAAGCCCGGTCCGATCATCGTGGTGACCAACCTGTGTGTAATGGAGATGAGGGAGCGTGGTGTATGGAATGTCATCTCCCTACACACGGGCGTGACGGCACAGGATGTGATCGACAATACGGGATTCGAGGTCAACATCGCCGATGACTGCCCCGTCACCCGCCCGCCGACCCGGCAGGAAGTTGAATTGATCAGGCAGATCGATCCGACCGGCATTCACCTGCTCGACTTCATGAGCGGGAAGGAGCGGGCCGGCAAGCTGCCCTCGATTCTGCAGGACGAGTGGAACAGCATTCAGAACGTCTGACGGGAATTCTTTGGAGGAGCTGGCTCATGCCTTATGCAACGGTCCTAGTCGAGAAGAAGGCCAACTACGCGATTATTACGTTCAATCGACCCGACAAGTTCAATGCGGCGAATGGCCAGCTATTTGCCGACCTTGCCGCTGCCGTCAGGGAACTGGACGCGGACAAGGAGGTCGGCTGTATCATCCTTACCGGTCAGACCTTCACCCATCCCAAGAAGGGTACTCCGTACCACGTGTTCTCCGCCGGCGCGGACGTCGAGCAGTTCGCGCACATCGCCGCGGTGGAGTCCGGCTACGACTTCATCAAGGTCTGTTTCGAGCCCTTCAAGGCGATCGAGAATTCAGAGACGCCGGTTATCGCGGCGGTCAACGGCGCCGCATTTGGCTTCGGCTTCGAAATCCAGGGCTGCTGTGACTTCTCCTTCTGCGATACCAATGCCCGATTCGCGCTCAAGGAAATGAATCATGGCGCGATCCCTGCGTGGGCCATTTCCCGCGGTGTCGAACGTTTTGGTAACAGCACCATCGCCTACCTGGCGATGACCACGCGGGAATTGGATCCCGCTGAAGCCAGGCGGCTGGGCATCGTGATCGACGTCTTCGAGCCGGACCGGTTGATGCCGGAGGTGGAAGGTATGGCGGCCCGGGTCGCCCACAACAGCGGCTTCGCCAAGACCTACGTCAAGCGGGTTCTGAACCGCAACAACATGCAACAGTACCAGGATGCGGAGCGCTACATGCCGGCGGTATTCGCCTCGAAATTCATGCAGGACGCATTCGGCCGCTTTCTCGGTGGCGCAACGAGGAATGTCAAGAACTAGCCCGTATGAACAGATGTTTGATTGCGGCGGAACCAAGCAGCTGGTCAGGCTGATCGGCGTCGCGCCGACGCAATTGTCCGCCGGCGAGAAATCCCCACGGACGCTGCGGGCAGTCAGTGAGCGGCAGGGCAAATAGCGTTCCGCGAATCGCGATCTTCGGAACCGGTCAATACGGTTCGATCGCGGCGCGCATCGCTCTCGAGAAGGGCTGGCCAGTCGTCGCCGCCCTGAACAGGGCCGGAGACAAGGTCGGGAAGGACCTGGGGCGTCTGGCCGGCCTCGACCGCGACTGCGGCATCCTGGTTCAGGATTGCGAACTTGCCGATTACGATGCGATCGATGCGGATCTGGCGATCGTGGCCACCACCGACCGTCTCGCCGTGAACTACCCCGCATACGAACGCCTGATGAACGCGGGCATGAACGTGATTTGCCACGCCGCCGAAGCCAGTTTTCCGATGGGCGCGGATGCGACACTGGCAGGGCGGATAGACGCCCTCGCGAAGAGGAACGGGGTCTCCTTTTGCGGCACCGGATTGTGGGACATGTCCCGGATCTGGTCGGGCATCCTGGTCGCCGGGCCGTGTACGCATATTGAGTCGATGTTCCTCGAGAGCCTCACCAATATCGGCGTGGCGGGAAAGCACGTTCTGGGCGTGGTCGGCGTGGGACTGACGCCCGAGGAGTACCGGAGGAAATTCGTAGACGACCTGGGCCCTATCGGCAATATCTACAAGCTGATACCTGAGCATGTGCTGACCGCGCTGGGGTTCACGGTGACCTCCTCAACGGAGGTGCGTGAACCGGTGATCTTCGATGAGCCCGTCCACTGTCGATACCTGCAGAAGGACATCGAGCCGGGGCTCGCCGTAGGAACGCGTGTCGTCGCCACGGTCGAAACCAGAGAGGGCGTGTCCGCAACGACAAACGTCCAGCTGCGCCTGATCAGGGACGGTGAACTGGAGCATGTCGTCTGGCGGGTGGAAGGAAAGCCACGCTCCTTCATTCGCGTCGATCGCCGGGGGTCAGTCTATTCCTCCGCTTCGACGATGATCAATCGTGTGCGTGATGTGATCGCCGCGAGCCCGGGGATTCGCCTGGTCTCCGAGCTGGGTCCACTGAAACCATCGTGGCGTGACTAGGCGGCAGGCCAACACGCACACAGGGAGCGACGGAGCCGTGGAAGTCCAGTTCAATATCGGGGATATCGTTTCGAAGCGGGCGTACATGCACCCGGACAAGCAGGCGATCAACGATGCGCTGGCGGAGCGTCGCTTCAGCTACCTAGCTCTGAACTCGCGCGTTAACCGACTCTGCGCCGCCCTTCGTGCCCTCGGGCTGGCAAAGGGCGACCGGGTGGCGCTGCTGATGTACAACGGGCATGAATTCCTGGAGGCTTTTCTAGCGATTGCCAAGTCCGGCCTGGTCGCGGTGCCGATCAGCTGGCGTCTCACGCCGGATGAGATCGGCTACATGCTGCAGGACTGCGGGGCCAGTGCAGTCATATTCGACTCCGAACTTGGCCCTGCCGTGGCGGAAAGTCGGTGGCGGGGCGAGGGCGTAAACGCCATCGCAAGCTGGATAGAGCTGCGGGGCCACGGCCGCGATTTCGCACTCGATTACGAGCAGTTGATTATGGCGCAGCCGGATGACGAGCCCGCGTCATCGGCGGGCGGGGAAGACAACCTCTTCATCATGTACACGTCCGGAACCACCGGGCTTCCGAAAGGAGCCGTACACACCCACAAGTCGACGTTCTGGTCGGTGCTGAATTTCTCCGTAACCGCCGGCATGCACTTTGACGACAATCACCTGGTGTCCCTGCCTCTCTTCCACATTGCGGCGCTGATCGGCAGCGTCACCGCGCTCTACAACGGCAGTACCCTGGTCGTTCTGCGCAGCTTCGATCCGGCAACGAACTGGAAGCTGATCGTGGATGAAAGAATTGCCACCTCGTTTGCCGTACCTGCGATGCTGAAATTCATGCTGCAGGTACCGAACTTCGAAATGTATGACTGGTCCTCGCTGCGCTGGTTCATGAGTGGCGGCGCCCCATTGGCCGTGGAGACCATCGAGGCCTACAAGCGCGTCGGCATCGACGTGACACAGGCATTCGGAATGACCGAGGCCTGTGGGTCTCTGTGCATGGTCGGGCCGGAGGACGGCAAGCGCAAGGCCGGAACCGTCGGTAAGGCCTATTTCCACACCGAACTGCGCATTGTCGATTCGGACGGCAATGAGTTGCCGCCCGGCGAGGCTGGGGAAATCCTTGCCCGCAGTCCCACGATCATGAAGGAATACTGGAACCGGCCGGAGGACACGGCCGTCGCGATACGCGATGGCTGGTATCACACGGGCGACATCGGGGTCCAGGATGATGAAGGGTTCATCACCATCAAGGGCCGCATCAAGGACATGGTCATTTCCGGCGGTGAAAATGTCTACCCCGCCGAAATTGAAAGGGTACTGATGCAGCATCCCGATATCCTGGACGCCGCCGTCATCGGCCAGGACAGTCAGAAGTGGGGCGAGAGCCCCTTTGCCGTCGTTGTTGCGAATTCGGCCGGCCTGACCGAGGCGGAAGTGTTGTCGTTCTGCAATGGGAAACTCGCCCGATTCAAGCTGCCTAAGGGCGTCGCGTTTGTCGAGGAACTGCCGCGCAATCCCACGGGCAAGGTGTTGAAGCGGGTTCTACGCCAGCAATTCCCAGGGCCGGCGCCCGAGTGAGCGGCCGGGAAATGGCAGGGAGGAGTCGATGACCGAAGCAGCGCGCCAGGAGCTGTCCGTCAACCCGCTGATGTCACGCTCACGCGAGATCACGGGCATAGACAGGATCGACAAGGACGCCATCGAGCCGCTCGAGGTCCTGTGCGCGTCGTTGCGTGAAGACGCCGGACTCCATGACGTCGGTGTCGCCAACTGGAAAGCGATGCTGCTGCGCATCCTGAGTAATCGTCTGAGGATGCAGCGGGACTTCGCCGCTCACCCGGAGATCGCCGACGAGCGGATTGAAGCCCCCGCTATTTGCATCGGCATGCCCCGGACGGGATCGACCAAGGTTCAGAAGGTGCTGGCCAACTCCGGTGACTTCAACTGGCTGCCGCTCTGGAAGGCGTACAACCCCTCGTCCCACACCGGCGTCCCCGGCGAGTCGCCGGAGCCTCGCATCGCGGACACCGAGGCGTTCGTGAATCGGATGAACAGGTACTCTCCCGAGTTGAGGTCGGGGCACGACTTCTCGACGCACGAGCCCGAAGAGGAAAGCTGCATTCTGGAGCACAGCCTGAGAACGCCCTGCTTTCTAGGCTGGGGATTGATTACGGGCTACCTGAGATGGCTGTCGACCCAGAGTATGACGACGCAGTTTGAGCACCTCCGGGACACGTTGAAATACCTGCAATGGCAGGGCCTGGCGAGTCGGTCCAAGCGCTGGTTGCTCAAGTCCCCGCTGTACTATGGGATGGAACCATCTTTGCTCGAAGTGTTTCCGGACGCCCGCCTGATCATGAGCCACCGTCATCCCAGGGTGTCGGTTCCATCCTCCATCAAGTTGCTCGAGAAATTCTTCATGCCCTATTCCGACGCCAGGCCCGACGCCGACCGCGCCGTATTGGGCAGTGCGTCATCCATTAGGCGCCATTTCAGGAATCGGGAACGCATGGGGCTGGACATCCTCGACATCCCTTACTCAGAGCTGGTCAGATCGCCGGAGGCCGTGATTGAGAAGATCTACCGCTTTTGCGGAATCCCGCTGAGCGACGGGTCCCGCGCGAGAATGATGGAGTGGAACAATAGCAACCCGAAGGACAAGCACGGACGGCACGGGTATTCACTGGCGGAATACGGTTACACCGAACAGAAGATTCAGGAGGTGTTTGCCGAATACATCGACTTCCTGGAAGACCTGGAGAAATAGCGGCGATGTCAGGCGTGTTGTGCAACGAGAATGATCTGAAGTTCGTCCTGTTCGATCTGCTGGAAATTCAGGATCTGTCAAGAACCGAGCGCTTCAGGCACGTCGACCGTGAAACCCTGGAAATGCTCCTCGGCGAGGCGCTGAATTTCGCCGAAAAGCGCCTTTTCCCGCTCAACCTGGAGGCGGACAAGGTCGGTGCCAGGTTCGAGAAGGGACAGGTGCGGGCTGCACCGGGCACGCGTGAGGCGTATCAGGCCTTTGTCGAGGGCGGATGGCTGACCATGTGCGAAGAGCCGGAATTGGGAGGGCAGCGGCTTCCGGCGATCATCAAGTTTGCGGCCCATGAACTGTTCCTGGCCGCAAACTTTCCGATCATGTGTTTCGTCAACCTGACCCATGATGCGGCGAAGCTCATCGAGTTGTTCGGAGACGAGGCACAAAGAGGCGATTACCTGGAAAGAATGTACGCGGGGGAGTGGACGGGCACCATGGCGCTCACCGAGCCGGGTGCCGGGTCCGATGTGGGTGCCATCAAGACGAGCGCCCGCCCGGCGGAAGATGGCAGCTATCGGCTGAAAGGCCAGAAGATCTATATCACGAACGGCGACCACGACCTGACGGACAATGTCGTCCACCTGGTACTGGCACGCATCGAAGGCGACCCGGTCGGCACCAAGGGATTGTCCGTCTTCATCGTGCCCAAGCGGCGGTTGAATGCCGACGGCAGCGCGGGGCCGCGTAACGACGTGACCTGTCTCGGCATCGAAGACAAGATGGGGCTGCATGCGTCTCCCACCACCACCCTGGCCTTTGGTGACGACGACGATTGTCACGCCTATTTGCTGGGCCGGCCCCGGGAGGGCATGCGCATTATGTTTCACATGATGAACCAGTCACGGCTGGAAGTCGCGCTGTACGGGCTGGGAGTCTGCTCGGTGTCCTATGGTCATGCCCTGGCCTTCGCTCGTGACAGGCTCCAGGGCCAGAGTTTCGATGGCGGTCGGGGACAGGTCGCGATTGTCCATCATCCCGATGTTCGCCAGACGCTTCTCACCATGAAGGCCTACGTGGAAGGTCTGCGGGCCATGTTGTATTACTGCGGCTATGCCATGGATCGCGCCCAAACGGCCAACGACGAAGATGAGAAATCGAAGTGGCAGGGCATCGTCGATCTGCTGATCCCCGTAGCCAAGGCCCACGCGACGGAAAAGGGGGTGCGGCTGTCAGGTCTGGCGCTGCGGATCTACGGCGGGGCGGGGTATACCCGCAGGCACCCCATCGAACAATACATGCGCGATTCCGCGGTCGCCTGCATTTTCGAGGGAACCACGGGCATACAGGCCATGGACTTTGCCCTGCGCAAGGTACCCATGAGGGACGGGAGTGTGTTCCGCGGATTTCTCGACGGCATGGAAGAAGTCATCAGCCGCGCCGAGAAGTTGCCGCAGTGGGCGGCCTACGCAGGTCAGCTGCGCAGGACCCGCGATTCATTGGCGGCCATGCCAGGCAGGCTGGCCCAGGGTGGGGAGGTCGATCGTCTGCGCAGTCAACTGCAGGCAGCGACCGCATTCCTGGAGGTCAGCGGCGACACCTTCGTGGGGTACTTCCTGTTGTGGAGCGCGCTGGTCGCTGAGCAAAAGATTTCCGAAAAGGGCGGGCTACCCGGGGATCCGGTGGCGATGGCCGAAGTGCTTGAACGCGATGCCGGGCTGGCGCATCTGGCGGGCAAACTCCACTGCGCCCGTCACTATATTGCCGGTGTCCTGCCCGGAGTCGACGGCCAGTTGGCGGGCCTGGCCTGGAACGAGCCTTCTGTCCATTCCATTTCCGACGCATCGCTCTAGTCGGAAGAGGCTTCAATCTGCCTCGAGGACCGGGGACTTCCCGTAACCGGTCCAACGAGGGCCGTGACTGGACACCTCCGGTGACCGGGAGGCGTCATGGTTTCAGGAGTTACAGACTGTCCACCCATTCGGTGCCGGCCAGGTATCCCTCCACCGTCGCGTCGCGCAAGTTCCGGGTGACCCTGGCATCCCCGATCTGACGCCAGGGCAGGCCACTTGCCTTCACCTTGGCATCGACATCGGGTTCGGGGACATAGCCCACGGCAAAGATGAGGCTTTTCGCCGGAATTCGGGTCACCTGGTCGTCGCTGCTGATGATGACGCCCGCATCCTCGAGATGCGCGGTGGTCTCATGCTCGACGATCACCTGACCACCGCTCTGCACCTCGGAGATGGTGGACTCCATGATGAATCTGACCTTGGCCTTGCGCAGGCGGCCGGTCATCACCCATTTCAGCGTGGCGCCCATGTCGGCAAACGGCTTCGGCATCAGGTCGACGAGGGAAACTTCGATACCCTCTTCGACGAGCAAGTCCGCCGTTTCGCCGCCCACGAGGCCGGCGCCCAGAATCACCACCGGGCCTTCCGGTTTCGCCTTTTTCAGCAAAACTTCGCTGGCCATGTAGGTCGGGATGTTCTCCTCTCCCCTGATTGGGATTCTTCTCTCCCGGGATCCGCTGGATATGACGATGCCGTCGAAATCCGAGGTGTCGATATCGGCAAACTCGGTATTCAAGCGCAGGTCGATGTCCAGATGGTCCATCTCGTATTCGAAGTAGCGGATCAGGTTCAGGAATTCTTGCTTATGCGGTGCCGCCGCGGCCAGTTCCAGCTTGCCGCCCAGGCGGTCACGTCTGTCGACGAGCGTCACCCGGTGTCCGCGTAATGCCAGAACCCGGGCCGCCTCGCAGCCCGCCGCACCGGCACCGACCACCAGGATCTTCTTGGGATTGGTCGTCTTCTGCAGCGGCTTCCTGCCCAGCTCAGGATTGACGGCGCATTCCATGACGTCGCGCTTGAACGCCATGTCGAAGCAGTGGCAACAGGCGACGCAGCGGCGGATTGCGTGGTCTTGCCCGGCGCTCGCCTTGTTGGGCCACTCCGGGTCGGCCAGCAGCGCGCGGGCCATGGTGACCATGTCCAGCTGGCCGAAATCGATGTACTGCCGTGCATGCTCCGGCCCAGTAATTCGGAATGCACAGGAAACCGGTACGTTCACCTCGGCCTTGATCCTGGCGGCCAGCGGCACGTAGGCGCCGTGGGGAACGCTGGGCCCGATCTGGTGCACCGGGGAGTCGTGCCAACCCGCGGTGACGTTCAGCATGTCCACGCCCCATTCGACCAGCTTCACGGCCACCCGGCGCTCGTCGTCGGCATCCAAACCGCCTTCCATCAGGTCGGAGGATGAGAGTCGAAACATCAGCGGGTAGTCATCGCCGGTTTTGGACTTAATGGCGCGCACCAGCTCTCTGACGAAGGTCAGGCGCTGATCGAAATCCCCGCCGTACCTGTCCCTGCGCTGATTGGTCAGCGGCGACATGAACTGACTGATCAGGTAGCCGGTGGCGCCCAGCAATTCGACGGCATCGAAGCCCGCCCGCTTGGCGCGTAAGGCCGCTGCTGCGAAGTTGTCGATTACCGCTGCGACTTCTTCGATGCTCAGCTCGCGGGGCACGAGCTTGGTGTAGTGGGTGTATATCGGGGAGGGAGCGACCGGGTGGCAGCCGGTGACCCTTTCCCAGGAGTAGCGCCCCGCGTGATTGAGCTGCAGACTGGACTTTGCACCGCCTTCGCGAATGGTGTCGGCGATGCGGGTGAGCGCAGGGAGCCACTCATCGGAGTCCGCACCGAGCTGGTGCTCGTCTTGTTTGCCCGCGATTTCGGAGTAGGTGGCGCCGCAGACGATCAAACCCGTGCCGCCGCGGGCAGCGCGCGCATAGAACTCGTACCACTCTTCCTCCAGCTCATGACCCTTGAGGTGGTAGTTCAGGATCATGGCGGGCATGATGATTCGGTTCTTGACCTCGAGTTTGCCGATGCGAATCGGGGAGAACAGGCCGCCGGTGCGCGGCGGCACGGTTGAAGTGTTCATGACTGCATCAAGGCTCATGGTTGCATACACCGTATCAGTGGCAATGCAGAAGGCAGCGGCATCTCAGAATGCCGTCCAGCCGCCGTCGACGGCGAGGATCTGCCCGGTCACGTAACTCGCCGCATCCGAAGCGAGGAACACCATGACGTCGGCGACTTCCCGCGGCTCCGCGCCGCGGTTCATGGGGATCTTGCGCAGGTTCGCCTGCAGCACCGCAGGATTCGATTCGATGTCGCGCTTGGTCATTTCGGTCATGGTGTAGCCCGGCGCAACGCAGTTGACGCGAACCTTCTTCCTGGCCCACTCGACGGCCAGTCCGCGGGTCAGCTGGACGACGCCGCCCTTGCTCGCGATATAGGGAGAGAGCATGTGAAATCCGCGCAACCCGAACACCGAAGCGTTGTTTATGATGTTGCCGCCGCCCTGGCCGATCATCACGCGGCCTGCTGCCTGCGCAGCCAGGAAATACCCCTTCAGGTTGGTATCGATGACCGCATCCCAGTCCTGTTCGGTGATGTCCAGCGCCGGCTTCACGATGTTGATGCCAGCATTGTTGATGAGGCAGTCGACCGTGCCGAACTCGGCCACCGCGGCCGCGACCATCGCTTCGACATCGTCACGCTTCAGGACGTCGGTTGCGACCGCGATGCTGCGTCCGCCGATGGCTTCGATGCTCTTGCGGACCGATGTGAGCTTGTCCACCGAGCGCGCCGCCAGCACCAGGTTGGCCCCGGCCTCGGCCATGCCCAGAGCCACGGATTCGCCGATGCCCTGGCTCGCTCCGGTGATGATGACGGTCTTTCCCTTCAGGCTGAATCGGTCCAGCGTGCTCATGATGCTTCCCCTCGGGTGCTCCGGTAGTCAGTTGAGGTGACGTTACTTGCCGCGGAAATTCGGTTTCCTGCGTTCGATGAAGGCCCGCTGGCCTTCCTTCAGATCTTCCATCAGCAGCAGGCCAGGGCTGAGCAGGTCTTCCCAGCGGTAATCGTCGTCGTTGCCGCGGTGCATCATGCGCCGGATGACCTCGATCGTGATGGCAGGGCAGGCGGCAATCTGGTTCGCGATGGCGAGCGCCTGCTGCAGAACCTGATCAGGTGGCACGACGTGGTTGACGATGCCGTAGTCCTGGGCCGTCAGGGCGTCGATCGTCTTGCCGGTCATCAGCATTTCCGCCAGGCGCTTGCGCCCCACCACTTCCCTGGCACGTCCCAGCATGATCATGTGTACCGCGCCGAAAGTGGCGCCCGGCAGGGAGAAACGCGCCTTTTCGGAAGCAACGGTGATGTCGCTGATGATCGCCACTTTGCAGCCGTAGCCGATGGCCGCCCCGTTTACCGCGGCAATGACGGGCTGGCGGACGTTCTCGAGGGCGCGGAACGCTGTCGCGTCGATCTTGATGTAGTCGGAGGACTCCCGCAGGTTCGCGAAGTCCAGCTCGTCCAGGTCCGCCCCCGCACTAAAAGCCCGGTCACCCACACCGGTGATGACGATCGCCCGGACATCCCGGTCGGCGTCAATTTCGCCGAGCAGTCCCGTAAGTTCCCGGTACATGTGGGTGTTACAGGCATTCAGCTTGTCGGGCCGGTTCATCGTAATGACCGCGACCGCATCTCGCTGTTCGTAGAGAATGGTTTCGAATGACTGGGTCATTGGCTGGGCCCTCGGTGACGCCCGCGTCCGAGGCCATTCTCCAGGTCAATCGCCGTGATCGTCAGGTCTTCCCGACGGTGTGGCGCATTGGCGCAGGGCCTGGCAGCAGGTGTATTTCTCTTGCTCATTTCCCGGGACATCGATCACCAGAATATATTATGACCACGGGTCATAATAAATTTATGTTAGCGACAGCGGAGCCACCATGTCAAGGGTGGAAGGAAGCCGGGACGGTTGCGGCTAGCGGTCGATTGCCGTGCTGGAAGTCATTGCGGAGAGCACGCATGTCGATCTTCATGAAAGCCACCCTCAGGGTGACCCCTTACCAGGCGGAGGAATTTCTCAAGGTACTCCGAGAGAACCTCATTCCCATGATGGAGGACCGAGGCTGGCGCCTGGACGCGTGTTTCGTCGGGCGCTTTGGCCCGATCAATCCCATGGTCGTGACCGACATTTGGGAGATGGAGGACGTAGCCCGCGTCGAGCGCATCCTGAAGGATTTCAGTTGCCTGTCAGATCCTCGCTTCCAGGCATCCCAGTCGACGCTCGAGTCGGCCGTCCTGCAGGAGGAGGTCGAATTCATGGAACTCAAGGCCGGCAGGCTGGAGACCTGCTACGCCTGATACGGGCCCGGATGACCGGGCCGCTATCAATGGACGCAATCACTGGACGATGAACCCGCCGTCCACGACCAGTTGCGCGCCCGTCATGAAACTGCTGGCATCGGAGGCGAGATACAACACCGCGTGGGCGATGTCCTGGGGCTCGCCGAGGCGACCGATCGGGTGCATTGCCTCATAGGCCGCCTGTGCCTCGGCCGCGCTCTTGAAAAGCCCCTTCTTGGCCGCGCCCTCCATGCCGGCTCTTGTGAGTTCGGTCAGAACCACCCCGGGGTGTATGGAGTTGACGCGAATTCCATACCGATTCTGGCCGCACTCTACGGCTGCCATCTTCGTCAGGTTGGTGATCGCAGCCTTGGCGGCGGAATAGCTGCCGGCGCCCCTGAGGGCGACCATCGCACAGATCGAGGCCATGTTGACGATGGAACCGCCCCGGCCCGCGATGCCGCCGGGTTTCATGGCCAAAATGGCATGCTTCACGCCGAGAAAGACCCCGTCCGAGTTGACGCTCATGACCTGTCGCCAATCCCGCAGCGAGGTGTCTTCCACCAGGTTCATGTTCTCGACGCCCGCGTTGTTGACGAGGATATCGATGCCACCGTAGGTCTGAACGGCCTCCCCAATCGCCGCTTGCCACTGTTCTTCATTGGTGACGTCCAGGCGACGGGCGATGGCCTCGCCGCCGGACTGGCGAATCTCGCGGGCAACCTGCTCGGCGAGATCGGAGTCGACATCGGTCACCACGACCTTGGCGCCGGCCTCCGCCAGCAGTCGAGCACTGCAGGCGCCGATGCCGCGCGCCGCGCCAGTCACCAGCGCCACCTTGCCGTCGACCCGGAACGGGTGCGTGATGCGCTGCATCATTCGGGCCTGATCAGGAACAGCACCGAACCTTGCTCCACGAGGTTGTTGCTTTCCGCGCAGATCTTCGCCACGACGCCACGTGTCCCGGCCATGACCTGGCGGAAGCACTTCATGACTTCGAGAAGGCAGACCACGGTATCTTCCTCGACAGCGTCGCCTACCTCGACGTACGGAGGTTCCTCAGGGTTGGGCTTGCGGTAGAACACGCTGGTGACGTTGGCGGTGACAGGCACCAGCCCTTCCTCCGATACCGCTTCAGCCTCGGCCTCAGCCTTGGGCTTCGCGGCAGGTTTGTCCGCGGCCGCCTTCCGGGGCTGGGCAGCGGGTGCCGCCTGCGCCGCGACCGGTTCGGCAGCCGCGACCGGCGCCGGATTCTGTGCAGGGGCGGGTGGGCTGAAGAAACCTGCGCCGCTGCTGCTGACCTTACCCTTGGTCAACGACAGCTTCATGTCACCGGTATCTATGTGCAGTTCCGTATCCTTGCATTCCCGGATGATCTTCAACACTTCCAGGACATCGTCGATTTCAAAACTCATAAGCGTTGACTCCGTCTAAGGTCGGTCGAATTCACAAAAAATCAGTTTCGCCGAAAATCGAACACGCTATTGCCCTTGCGCAGTTGCAGGCGGGTCACGTCGTGGTGCTTGCTCAGTTCCTTCAGCAGCAGCGCCAGGGGCTCCTTGCCCGTGTAATAGGTCTTGGGCGGCTCGATCTTCTTGAGCTCCGCATCACCGTGCATGACGTGATAGAGGAACAACTCCTCGTCCGAGACACCGGTCAGGCCATACTGCCTTCTGAAAGCCTCGACCGAACCCTCCTGTTCCCCTATTTCCTTCGTCCTTTCGTATTTCTTCCGGAGCAGCTTGGCGTTGGGTTGGCTGAGGAACCTGTCCCTGACGTTGGGATTCATCCACGGGACACCGGCATCCTCCCAGCCCCAGACACCCAGGGCCGTTTCAATCATGCAGTCGAGGACCTCCTTGTACCGCTCCCCGGTGGCGACATTCACGGCCGCCTGGGAGACGATGAACTGGGAAGCCGGCGTAATCATGATGGGATATCCCATGTCCTCGATGATCCGAACGACCTCGGCAAGTACCTCGTCGAGTTTGTCGCCGATGCCCAATTGGGTCAGCTGTGATCTCAAGTTGGAGATCACCCCCCCCGGGATCTGGTGCGAATAAACGCCATGATCATACTCCAGCGGTTTTCCGATCGGTAAGCCCTCCAGTTCCGCGATGCGCAGCAGCCGCTCTTCCACGAGTTCCAGGACCTCCACATCGGCAATGTTGTGGTCCAGGCCCAGCGTCTTCGCGTTGTGCATGGCGTTGAACACAGATATGTGGGACGACCCGGACGCCAGCGGAGGAATACAGGTGTGGACGCCGTCGATCCCCAGCTTCATCGCCTCGACGACGACCAGCCCCTGGTAGGTGCTCATGCCGTGGGTATGCAGTTCGATCGGGGTGCCCTTCGCCTCCTTCTGGATGGCGGGCAGCAGCGTCCGGATGCGGTCGAGCGACAACAGCCCGCCGGCATCCTTGAGCCATAGGTATTCGGGCTTGTATTCCTCCACGAGGCGCTTGGTCAGATTGGCGTAGTACTCGTCCGTCGTGCGGGGCGACGGGTAGTAGCAGATGCAGGGGGAGAACTCCATCCCCCGTTCCCTCGCAGCGGGAACGACCCAGGGATAATAGCGGTCGAGTTCGTTCCTGGAATTCGCCATCATGTACTGGCGCACGACGCCGGTAGAACTGGCCATGAGGTCGTACCACCTGTTGACCACGGCCCGAGGTTCAGCCTCGCCGAGCAGGTCGATGCGCTCGAGGGTCGGGAGCATGGTTTTTGTTCGGGTAATCCTCTCCTTGAACTGGTGCGCGATCTGCCACGGGTCTTCCCTGAAGAAACGGATCCACATCTTGAAATTGACCGCGTTGACCGGCAGGTCAATGTAGTCGAATCCTGCCTGGTCGATTTCGGAGGCGACGACCTGATGCATTCCATACGTCATCTTCATCGCCCACAGACTCTGTGAGCCGTCCCTGAGAGTCACGTCTGAAAACAGGACTTTCTTCTTGGCCACTGCTGCGCTACTCCGGTTTGGATGGGTCATTCAAGCAGATCGGGACTCATAATTCACGAAGATCGCTACTCGGCCATGACGGCGTGCCGCAAGGACGTCAGCCCGGCCCCGGACGCGCGGACGCCGTCTGCGACCGCATGCTGGATGTCATCGACGCGCTGCCCTCCGTCAGGAGCCTGTAGACCATCGTAGGGAGAGCGAGCTCAAAAAGGGTCAGCCAGGGGTCGCCGACCCGGACCAGGGCCATCAGATCCTGGTCATCGGGCGTCATGCGCCGAATCTCCGGCTTCTGCTTCGAGTCGGGCGCACACCACTCGGGCGGGCTCACCGCGTGATGGCCCGAGCAGGCCAGCGGTCGCACCGGGTATATGGAACAGAGATCCTCGACGAGAAACGGGCAGCGGATGTTTGCTTCGAAATAACGTGTCGACAGAGGCCGGGTGTCCTCGATGACACGGGCGATCGGGGTCGACGACGACAACGCCTGGTTGCGGATGCCGTCGATGGCGTCCGATATCGAATCCGCTTTTTCGCGCCACTCCGCGTAGCGGTCGAGAAACTGCTTCAGCAGATCCTTTCTCTTGTACAGGTGGGCGACGATCACCATGCCCTGAGCCAGCGAGACCGAGACGTAGTGATGGCAGCAGAACGTGCATCCCTTCCGGCAGCTTATCTGCCTGCCCTCCGCGGACACGGATGCCTGCAACGACCGGTTGGTGTTCTCCCGGGTGCCGTCCAGCAGAGCCGCGTACTTCCGGCAGAACTCCGCCCGCCACGAACCGTACGAACCCTTGTTCTCCTTTGCTTCGGTCCTCGTGACCGTCAAGGGCAACGGGCTGACCACTTGAACCCCCATGTTCCTAGGATTCGAGAAATCCCGGCAGGACGCTGGTCTCGATCCACTTCACGTTGATTTCCCCCGTCGCGAATTCGGGCCGGTCGATCAAGTACTGGAGGAACGGTATGTTGGATCGGACGCCTTCGATGTGAAATTCCGCCAGCGCCGATTTCAGATTGGCGAGGGCATGTTTGCGGTCGTTTCCCGTGGCAATGAGCTTGGCGATCAGGGAGTCATAGAAAGGAGTGATCACGTAGCCCTGGTAGCAGTGGGTCTCGACCCGGACGTGGTCGCCACAGGGAACGACGAAACGCGTGATCTTTCCCGGTGTCGGCATGAAGTCGTTTCTTCCGTCCTCGGCGGTAATCCTGCATTCGATGGCATGTCCGCGGAACTTGATGTCGGACTGCTTCAGCGACAGCGTATGACCGAATGCGAGCCGGATCTGTTCCTTCACCAGGTCGACGCCGGTAATCTCCTCGCTGACCGGGTGCTCGACCTGAATCCGGGTATTCACCTCCATGAAGTAGAACTGGTGCCGATCCATGTCTACGAGAAATTCCACGGTACCGGCGCTGTTGTAGTTGACCCCCTTGGCCAGTGCGACCGCCGCAGCCGACATGCCCTTCGTCAGCTTGTCGGGCAGGCCGAACGGAAGGGCCTCCTCGACCACTTTCTGGTGTCGGCGCTGGGAGGAGCAGTCGCGCTGGCCCAGGTGGACGACCCGGCCAAAATTGTCGCCCAGGATCTGCACCTCGACATGCCTGGCATTCTGAACATAGCGCTCCACGAACAGCGTCGGATCGCCGAAAGCCGTCTGCGCTTCGCTCGAGGCCATGTAGAAGGCGCTTTTCAGGCCCTTCGCCTCGTTGACGATACGCATGCCGCGGCCGCCGCCGCCCGCGGACGCCTTGATCAGCACCGGATAGCCGATCTCCTCGGCCTTGGCTTCCACCTCGCTGTAGTCGGCCAGGCCTTCACTGCCCTCATTGATCGGTACGCCGCACTCGTTGGCGATCTTTCTGGCGCTGATCTTCCCGCCGAGCGCGCGCATGGTCTCAGACCTCGGACCGATGAAGACGATGCCGTTGTCCTCGCAAGCCTTGGGTAGCGCCGGGTTCTCGGCCAGGAATCCGTAGCCGGGGTGAATGGCGTCCGCCCCCGTTCCCTGGGCGGCGGCAATGATCATCGGAATGTTGAGGTAGCTTTGACTGGCCTGGGGGGGGCCGACGCAGACGACCTTGTCCGCGAGCCTGGCCGCCAGGCTGCCCTGGTCGGCCTCCGAGACCGCCAGGATCGTCTCGAGATCACTCTCTTCACAGGCCTTGATGATCCGGACGGCGATCTCCCCCCGGTTTGCTATCAACACCCGTTTTCTTTTCATGATCCCGCGCTCCTAGTAAAGGCCACCATGCCATTCGAGGCGAATCCGGAATGTGCAGAGTTCCTCATCGGATAGCCCGCTGACTCCGTCAACAGCTCTCCCACACTGATACCGGCGAGACCGGCCGTGAGTGACACGGGTACGGAATCGGCAAGCCGGCGACGTGAGACACGAACCGGAGAAATGACGCACCAATTCCGCGCGGTAACGACCTGTCCGCGATGTGCATTGAGCCGCTGCGGGTGGGCTCCCCGGAGCGTGACATCGCACCATCGTTGAGCAGAGCGATGCGCGAATGCGTGAGTTCGGCCACCGACTCCTTCATGTCCGGTTCCAACCGTTGCAGAAGCACGCCCGTTATCCGGAACATCCAATACCCGGCAGATGACCGCGATCCACGGTCCCGCTCCCTCGCCAGTCTGTGACGGCTTCATCTGCGTCGCGATGTTCATTGGCTCGCCCGGTCGGTTGCGCCCTTGAATTCGGGAACGCAATCCTTCGAAAGTATTCGTCCGATCATGTGCCTCAATGTCTCGAATATTCGTACTCTCTTCTCATGCCGGCGGGAAGCGCAGATCTGCCGTGAAAAGATGTCGAACAATGAAATGAGAACTTGCGCGGCTTCGTGAGCATGAGGCACCTGGATGAGCCGTTGGTCGATGCCCTCCTGAAGTACGTCTTCCAGCAGCGGCGTGAACTTCTTCGCACCGATCTCGGACACCTGCTTGTGCAGGGCAATGTTCCGGTCGTGGTACACCAGTGTCCAGACTGCCCGGTTGCGATAGAAATCGTCGTGAAAGATGCTGAGCATCTCCCGGATACGCCACAGCACGTCCTGGTCTCGCCGTTGATGGGCCGCGCGCAGCTTCTCCTGTGTGTCGCCGATCAGCCGGTCGCTGACGGCGATCAGAATGTCCTCCTTGGACCGGAAATGATAGTAGTAGGTGCCTTTGGCGAGGTTCAGCGTGGCGATAATCTGGTCGACCGTCGTATTGTCATATCCCTGGGTCAGAAAGAGTCGTTGAGCGACCGTAACGAGGTCCCGTCGACGCTCATGCGCCGCGGCTTTTGACAATCTCGGCATGTTGTCGTGCTAGTCCTGATCGGTTCCGGCCAACTCAGCCATGCGACCGGCCTTCCGTCGCCGCTTTCAGTCCGACGATGACCTGCGAGAATCCGAAGCGAAGCGTCTTCTGCACGCTGGTCTCCTTGTCGGCCGCCGCCTCGATGTCGGCGGTGTAATCCAGGCGACACCGGTCAGCTCCCAGCTCCGTCACGACGCCTTTGGCCGTATAGGAGACGAGACCGGGCATTTTCCCACCCACGATGGATAGCCGGTAGGTCCTGGCCTCGTCGTCGATGTCGTCCAAGCGCTCGCTCAGCGGGGTCGGCACGCCGACGTAATAGATATGCCGGATCATGCCGACGCCCCGGCCCTCCTGCTCCACGCGGTCGATCTTGATGGGGCTGCCCGGCGGCCACCAGGCCGCGAGATTGCCGAAATCCCTGAGCAGGGCCCAGAGCCGGTCCGCTGGCGAGTGGAACTCTTCACTGACGATAAGTTGTGGCACTGTCAAACTCCATGCACTCGATGGCCGCCGCTAAATGTTCTGCGAAGCTCGGCCTTAAGGACCTTCCCGGTTGCGTTACGGGGCAGCTCCTGCACCCGGAACCAACGTTGCGGAATCTTGTAGCGGGCAATACGCGCGGCCAGCCACGTCTTCAGCTCTTCGGCCGATGGCGCGTCATCTCTCAGGACGCAAGCGACGACTTCGCCCCACTTGGGATCGGGCAATCCAATCACCGCGGCGTCGGGCGTGGCGGGATGATTGGCAAGGGCAGCCTCGACTTCGCGGGGGTAGACGTTCTCACCACCGCTGATGATCATGTCGTCTCGTCGGTCGACGACGTGGAGAAAGTTGCGCTGGTCACGGTACCCCACGTCGCCGGTGTGGAACCACCCGTCGCGCAGTGACTCGGCCGTCTTGTCAGGAAGCCCCCAATATCCCTTCATCAATCCCGGTCCGCGCAAGATGATCTCGCCTGCCGCTCCATTAGGCAGTTGCCTGCCTTCGTCATCGACGATGCGCAGCTCATACCCGGCGGCGTCGCAGCCTGCGGAGGTGAGCGCGTCGACGTCATCCGGGTCATGGTCCTCGGCTTTCAGCATGCAGGCGCTGCCTGCTTCGGTCATGCCGTAGTGTTGCTGGAAGCCGCACGAGAACTTGGCCATGGCTCTTCTCAGAAGCGAGGGCTCTATGGGAGAGCCGCCGTAGGTGATGAGCCTGAGAGACGCGGGATCGTACGCGTCGATGTTCGGCGCCTCCAGCAGCATCGCAATGATGGTGGGGACCCCGTTGGTCGCCGATACGGATTCCTTTTGCATCAGCTCCAGCGCAGCTGCGGGATCGAACGCGGGCAGCAGGATGCACTTGCTGCCTCGAAAGAAGTAGGCGCAGAAAAGGAAGCTCGAAATGTGGAACAACGGCAGGTTCTGCAAAAGCACCTCGTCCGGTCCGATCTGCATTTCCATGGCGTTGCCAATGACGCGGGCCGAGAATGCCATCCGGTCTATCGTGGCGCCCTTGGGGCGCCCCGTGGTGCCACTGGTATAGAGAATGAGTGCATTCAGATCGCCATCTGTGGGATCCGCCTCGGGCTCCGGTACGGCGGAGTCGAGCAATTCCGAATAGGAGCCGACCACACCGTTTTCGGCGGTCGACACGAGCTGGTGCACGCCGCACCGGAGGCCAATACGTCGAACGGCTTCGGCATGCTTCCTGCCACCGATGAGCAGGGCAGGGGCGCAGTCCCTGATGATGTATTCGAGCTCCGGGTCGGTCAGCCGCCAGTTGAGTGGCACCAGCGTGAAGCCGGAGCGCAGGCAGGCTGACTGGAGCTCGATGTATTGAGCCTCGTTTTCCGCCAGGTACGCGACCCGGTCGCCGGGCACGAGGCCCCGCGCCCTGAAGGCGGCGCCGAGGCGTCCGGCGCGATCATGAACCTCCGCAAACGTGAGTCGGTCCTGTCCACACATGACAGCGGTCGCGTCGGGCTTTCTCAACGCCGAACTGTGCACCAGGTCGATATATCGCTTGATGGGTGCCGGCATGAGCGGTTCTGCCGGGCGTGCGCCTACTTCAACAGCGAACGGGCGATCAACCGGTTCTGCATCTGTGTCGTTCCGCCTCCGATGGACCAGACTCTCGCGTCCCGGTAGTACCGCTCCAGCGGGTACTCGGCCGTGTAGCCGGCTCCGCCGAAGATCTGTATGGCGTTCGACGTATGGCGGATGACCGATTCGGAGGCAAAGGCCTTGACCATGGAAGCCTTGACGACGTCGTATTTCCCGTTCTCCATCATCGTCAACAGGTCGACGACCATGCAGCGGGTGGCGTATGTGTCCGTCGCCATGGCCGCAATCATTTCCTGGATGCCCTGGAAACTGGCAATGGGAACGCCGAATTGGACACGATCCTTCGCGTATTCGATGCATGCCTGCATCGCGGCCTCGGTGACGCCGGCACATGCCGCGGCAACGGTTACCCGCTCGAACGAAAAGAACTCGATAGTTTCGATCAGGCTCCGGTCGCGTGTGCCCAACAGGTTTTCTTTCGGAACCTTGCAATTGTCGAATGCCAGCTCGACCGTGGGTGAGGACCGGTTACCCAGCTTCCTTATGGGCTTTCCGGCATGAAAGCCCGGCGTTCTCGTGTCGAGAATCAACGTGCTGATGCCCTTGGGTGTGGAATCGGGATCGGTGACGGCCAGCACGCAGATCACATCCGCCACGTTGCCATTGGTGATGAAGATCTTGTTACCGCTCAGGACAAAGTGGTCGCCGTGCTCGACGGCCCGGGTTCGGATTCCGGCCAGATTAGAGCCCGCGTCCGGCTCCGTAAGCGCGATTGCACCGATGAATTCGCCACGTGCCAGCCCGGGAAGATATCGGTCCTTCTGGTTCCTGGTGCCGAACATGTCGATCCAGTGCTGGCAGAAGATGTGGCCGAACGCGGAGGTGTTCAGGCTGACGCAGCACCGCGACAGCTCTTCACTGACAATTGCAGTCGCCCACAGGTCTCGTCCGCCACCCCCATACTCCTCCGGAACCATCGTGCTCAGGTAGCCCATCTTCATGAGATTCCGGAAGATCTCTTCGGGGAAGATGCCTCGGTCATCAAAATCGCCGACCACCGGCGCGACCTCGTTGTCGAGGTATTTCCTCAGGCTCTGCCGCAGCAGTACGTGCTCGTCTGTTCGTTCAAAGTGCACGTTCTTGCTCAGGATCTGTCCAGATTGCGATAGTCCCTGGAGTAATGAGCAAAGTTGTCCGGGTATACGATCCCCGGTCTTGCTGAGCAGGCAATGGGGACTGCCTGCATGAGGATCACTGCCGTCGCATAATAGCCGGCGGTTGTGGGGTCGTCGCCCCGGCGCAAGAGGTTGTGCTCCACCGATGCCATGATATCCATCTGCATCGTGACCGACGCGGGCCTGCCCTCGACGATTACGCGGTAATGATCACCGCGGACTTCGACCGGACAATAGTCGCCGACATAGAAGATCTCATCCAGGTAGAAGAATGGCTTCCCGCCGACGATCCCGGTCCAGGTGTGTTCCCAGCAGACGACGTTTCCCTTCGGAATGGTCACGCCTGACGCACTCAGGTAGAGGTCTTCGCGGGCCGGCGTGAAGCGCGACTGGACATCGATCCGTTCCAGGTCGTGCCCGAGCACGTGCACGGCCTGGGCGACCGCGGGGTAGTAGAACGGAGTGCCCGCGCCTTCTTCGATCTTGTGGATGATCCGCTGAGCCCGCTCCATTTCCATCCCGATCGTGCATGCCTTAAGCATGGAGAGGTCGACGTGGCTCAGGTTGAAGTATTCCTGGGCGCGGACGTAGTCGATTTCATTGCTGAACGAAGTGAGCAGCGGCGCCATGCGCTCGGTCAGCCAGCCCGGGTTGATCCCGGTGCCGTACAGGCTGACGCCGCCCTTCCGACAGGCGTCCTCCAGCATGCGAACGAAGGCAGCGCCACGCAGTTGCGGGAAGTGATAGCTGGGCGAGGCCACGACGTTCTTCCCGGATTCCAGCAAGCGCACCACTTCCCGATTCCGCGGGCTGTCGTCCATCATGTTGGTGCCGCAGTGAATGACACAGTCGGCTTCCATGTCGAAGATGGCCTGCTGGTCGGTGGTCATCCTGACACCGACGGGCTGGATCCCCAGCATCTCGCCGACATCCACGCCGTTCTTGCGGTCGCTGTAGGCGAGCACGCCGACGAGCTCGAACTCGGGCCGCTTCAGCACTTCCTTGATGACGGCGGAACCCAGGTATCCTGGTGCCCAGACGATGACTTTGTAGGGATCCTGGCGCACGGAGGCCACCTTACAAGCATTATGACTTGTGGTCAGAAAGAGCGGCAGGCCTTCGAGTCACGGCCGAGCGAGCCTTAGAACTCGTAGCCGAGCTGGACACCGTAGGTCCGCGGCTCGCGGGCCCCGGCAAAGCTCCACAGGACCGGCCAGGCCGCGACCGTGAACGCGGTGTTGGTGCCTCGATCATCGAGCAAGTTGCGGCCGAACACGGTGACCCGTGCCTTGCCCTTGTCACCCCCCACGTTCAAGAGGTACGAGAGGCTGGCATCCAGCAGACTCTGCTGGTCCGACCGCAGGCGGGGATCGTTACGCGGCACTTGGACAACCGTGGTGGGTGTGATGACGTCCGGCAGCGGCGTCGCGACATCCGCCGCGATCTGCTGGTCGTAGGGCGACAGGGAACGAAAGCCGACGTTTGCCTTGAACTCGCCGTCAATCGAGCCCATGGCGAGCGGTAACGCGTATTCGGCGTTGACCGAAAAGGTCGTCTTTGGCGCGTAGATCAGATTGACATCCGAGAAATCGAATATGACCGGGAACGCGATGCCAGCCACCGGCTGACGGGTAAGGAACCCCTCAAACTTCGCATCGGTATAGCCGAAGGCGCTGCGCAGCGTCAGACCCTCCGTCACGCGCCAGGTCAGGTCGGCCTCGATGCCCTGGATCTTGGCCGAAGCGGCGTTGGTCACGATAGTCTCATTGCCGGTACCGCCCGCTTGCGCGATGGTCGTCGACTGCTGGATGTCCTTGTACTTCGTGTAAAACGCAGCGAGGTTCAGCGAAGCCCTATTATCGAGGAATTCGCTCTTGAGGCCGAGCTCGAAGGCGTCGACCGTTTCGGGATTATAGGGCGTCTTCGCCGAGAACGGCGTCAGCCCTCGGCCGTTGAAGCCACCCGAGCGGTAGCCCTGCGACCAGGAGCCGTATATCATGATGGCGTCGGTCGGCCGGTAGTCGAGACCGACCTTCGGCGTGAACTTGTTCCAGCTGTCAGTCGCCTTGCCGTAGGCGTCGGCGCCCACAGTCGTGTCCATGGACTTCTCGTCATGCGTCCAGCGGCCGCCGCCCGAGAGTCGCACGCGATCCATGATCTCCCAGTTCAGGTCGACGAAAGCCGCGTAGGACTGCGATGTGCCGACCGTATGCTGCGAAGGAGCGGGGCCGCCGAATATAAGCGTGCTCTGGTCAAGCGTGTACTGGCTGTCGAAGTAGTACAGGCCAGCGACGTAGTCGAAGCGGTCGCCAATCTTGCCGGCACCGCGGAATTCCTGGCTGAACTGGTCGTACTTCTGCTTGCGGTGCGCGAGATACACGCCGGACGTCGAATAATCCTGCTGCTGGTCTTCCGTCGACTCGCGATAGCTCGTCACCGAAGTGTATTTCACCGCGCCGGTGTCGAGGTTCATCTCGAGCGTGGCCGCTGGCGCGCTGTACTCGCCGAACTGCTTGCCGCCCGGACTGACCGTGTAGATGTCAGTGGTGTTGTTGCCGCCGCAGATGACAAACGGGCAGAAGACATCGCCCGCCTGGCTCAGCGGGCCGGTCATCGGATCGAACCTTTGCTGCTGCTTCTCGAGGGTCAACAGGGCATCGAAAGTTTCGTTCGGCGTCAGCAGGAACGACGCGCCGAAATTGTCGCCCTTGTAGTCGCCGCGGGGCTTGCCGGTGTCGAGCGTGCGGTAATAGCCGTCGCTCTGTTGGTGCATTTCGAAGATCTTGGCGGAGAGTACGCCCGGCATGATCGGCACGTTGAGTACCGCGCGGGCGCCGCGCGTGCCGAAATCGCCCGCGCTCACCTCAAACTTGCCGCCCCACTCGCCGGTCGGGCGCGTGCGACGGACGTTGATCACGCCCGCGATGGTGTTGCGGCCGAACAGCGTGCCCTGGGGGCCACGCAGAACTTCAATCGATTCCATGTCGAAAAAGTCGAGCATCTGGCCCGTGGAAGTGCCGATATAGACTCCGTCGACGTTGACGCCGACGGACGGGTCGAACGACTTCTCGATGTCCGCAAAGGCGATGCCGCGGATCGAGATATTGGCCGCCGCGGCGCCCGTGGGCCCCATCGTGATCACCACGTTCGGTGCGGCACCCTGCAGCGCGCCGATGGTCAGTGCCGCGGCGCCTTCGAGCTGCGACGGCGCTATGGAGGTCATGGCGATCGGCGCGTCCTGGATCGACTCGTTACGACGCCGGGCGCTGACGATGACTTCTTCGAGGCCGGCGACCTGGCCCGTGGCGGCGGCTCCGTGCGCCGCCGTCTCCTGTGCCACGGCTTCGCCACCCAGCAGCGCCGCGAGCGAAGCGCCCGCAAGGATCTGCCCAATCGAGCGTGTCAAGAAAGAAGTCATAAAGAGTCCCCCGGTCTTATTCCCAACGTTGAAATGGATCGGCGCCGATTGTACATGGCGCTGCCTGGTTGAAGGGTGCCTATGCCGCTGACGCCGACCGCCAGGATCGTCGACACGGTTCGAACCAGGAGTCTGCTGCCGTGTTATTCCATGGAATTCCCCCTCCGACTGTTGCGGTGGACCTGGCGCCAGGCCGGCTTGATCCGACCGTTCCCACGGTCGACTTTAAAAACAATACTGTTTGTATTATCCGATTGCAACATTCCGGGGGTATCCCGGCCCAAGACTGGCCGACACGACACGTGGAGGCTCGGACTCGCCCCTTTTGTATCTGGGGCTCACGATTCCGGTCTTCGCTTCACGGACATGGTGCGCTGCACCACGGCGACAACCTCGCCGCTGACTTTTGTCCCAGATGATGTAGTCCGGTCCCAGGTTCTCCATCAGGATCATCATGTACATGCCGTCGGTCATGGCGAAGGGCGAGCCACCGAAATGCGTTTCGTTGCGATTGGAATTCCAACAGCGGTGCGCCATCTCAATGTCGACCTCGCGGAAGTCCGCCGAAATCCTGCGAACCCGGATGCTGGAGCCCTGGAACGGCGACCAACGATTCAGCCAGCGCTAGATCGTCAGCGCCGCCGAGTCGGACAATCCTGATCTGCGCTACTTCGCCCCGGAACACCTTCTGCCACTGGTGAAAGAGGCGGAAAACGCTCGCTGATCCTCGACGAGCGGCTATGGCTCGCCGTGCTGTTCGTGGCAGCCCGGCGGTTGCATCGTCTACGCCGCGGTCTGATCTCCGAGGCCGTGGGCCACCACCACACGCAGCATGGCCCGGAAGCTGTCCACGAAAACCGGCCAGGGCATCAGGTCGCCGACGTACTCGTCCTGGAACAGCGTGGCCAGTTTATCGGCCGCGGCATCGATGGTGCCACAACGCTCGTAGGCCTCCAGCATCAACCGGCGGCGGCGCTCGGCCTCGACGACGCTGGAGCCGATGTAGTCCCTCGCCTCGTCGCCGCTGATCCATGCGTAGTGGTCCGAGCATAGATACTCGACGGGCAGATGCTCGAGCTTCCGCAGGCTCGCCTGAAACTGCACGAAGTTCGACGTGCCGTAAGTCAGGAACTTGTCCTCGAGCGGAATGGCCGCCGAATCGGACGGAAACAGCATCTTCAGTTCGGGGATGTACGCGGAGATGCAGCAGGGCGCGTGCCCGGGTGTCTCGAGAATCTCCAGGTGCAGGCCGCCGAGGTTGATGCTGTCGCCCTCGGTCAGCTCTTCGATCGGCAACTCGGGCCACCAGTCGAGTTCGTACTGACGCTCGACGCCAGCCAGGCCGTGGGCGTCGATGGCAAAGTGCGCCTGTCGGTTGACCGACTCGATCACCGCCGGCTTGCGCAGCACTTCGACAGCCCGCCGCGAGGCATGGACGGTCATCGCCGGATTCCGTCGCTTGAAGTAGGGCACGCAGCCGTTGTGGTCGAAGTGCGAATGCGTGATGACGTACGCGTCGATGTCCGCAGGCGTCCGACCCAGTTGGCGAAGCTGATCCAGCACCTGCGGCACCAACGCTGCCAGGCCACCGTTCAGCATCAGTGTCATGCTGCTTCCCTGAATCAGGTACACGCAGCACTCGGCATCACCCAGCCGCCACACCTGATTGCACACCTTGCCCCACTCACGAATCCTCATGGCTCTGTCCCGCCTTTTCGGAACCGATGAAACTTTCGGACAGCACGACGCCGTGACCTGAGCAGCCAGCGCACGCGAAACCCGAACACGCTCGGGCAGCCGACACTGTCATTGCTCCAGAGTATGATCCGACAGACTGCCATTGGATGGGCAGTCGTGGCTGATAATGACACGTGGGATCCGGAGTCTCTGCCGACGGCACGGGATCTCCGAGGCGACCCACCACGAAAGGAAGAATGCAATGCCAGTGCTGCCCCTCTGTCAGATCGCCATCAGCTCCACGGATTACGAGCGCGCACTCCGGTGGTACCGAGGTGTCTTCGGTTTTGTTCCGGCCAACCGGCTGGAGGATGTTCATACCGATCGCGTCAGGGAGATTCAGGGCTTGCCCGACTCCTGGATTGACGTGCGCTGGCTGATGGGCCAGCAGGACAGCCTGCAATTGGAGTTCTTCAACTTCCGCCGTCCGCAGGTGCGCCCCGTGCCCGCCGACTGGAAGCCCTCCGACATCGGCTACGCGAGCCTCGGCATCCACGTCGCCGACTTCGACGCCACGCTCGCCAGAATTGCCCGCTTCGGCGGCCGTCCGCTGACGGCTCCGATGGGCAAGGCCGGCCATAAGCGCGTCTGCGTTCCCGATCCCGATGGCATACTTTTGGAGCTGATGGAGGACAACCCGCTGGCGGTCAACGCCGCTAACCGCGCCCGCCCCAGCCTGCCCTCGGCGGCCACCAGCATCACCATCTCTGTGCCCAATCTGGTGCAGGCACGGCGATTCTGGGTTGATGCGCTCGGCATTCCGGAGGCCAAGGGCATGTCGCTGCATGGCGCTGTCCACGAATCCCTCTGGGGTCTGAGCGGCGCGCATCGAGAGACCCTGCTGCTCCAGGCCGGCGACTTCCTGGTCGAACTCGTGCACTACCTCGATCCGGCTCCGCGGCCGCGGCCTGCCGGCTGGTGGCTGGCCGATCAGGGCATCTCGCACCTGGCCGTCCGTCCGGAGACGGTCGAGCACTTCGACGAACTCTACGATCGCGCCGTCGCCGCCGGCTACCGTGGCAACTGCGAGCCGGTCGACATGGACCTCGGCAAGGCCGTCTACCTGAACGACGAGCAAGGTTTCACCTTGGAGCTATTCTATTGCTCCAAGAAGGGCGAGCCCGCCCTCGGTTTCTGCCCCGAGTAAGCGGTCACCGCGTGTCATCGCGTAAGATCCCGCGACGTCTCGGCCTGATTTCGCCATGACGAACCGATACGACTGCATCATCGTGGGTGCTGGTTCCGCAGGCTGTGTGCTGGCGGGGCGGCTGTCGGCGGATCCGGGAAGGCAGGTTCTGCTGCTCGAATGCGGCGGTAAAAACCGCGAGTTTCTGATCGGAGTGCCAAAAGGAATCGGCAAGCTTGTACATAGTCCAGCACACTGCCTGACGTACGAAGTAGGCGGGGAACGTCTCGCGGGGCAGCCGCCAGAGGTCTGGATTCGTGGAAAGGGGTTGGGCGGTTCATCAGCCATAAACGGGATGATCTGGTCACGGGGCCATCCGCAGGATTTCGATTACTGGGAGCAGCTCGGCTGTACCGGCTGGAGTTGGCAAACCATGAAGAGCGCCTACAAAGCGCTCGAAGATCATCCGCTTGGACCGAGTGATGCCCACGGCTCCGGTGGACCCGTCACCATCAGCTCCGGCACGTTCAGGTATCCGCTCACCGAAGACATGATCGCGGCCGGCGAAATGATGGGACTGGAGCGCGTTAGCGATCTCAACGACAAGCCGGTCGAACGCGTCGGCTACTACAGTCACAACATCAGTAAGGGACGACGGGTAAGCGCAGCGCATGCCTATCTCGATCCGGCGCGGGCACGGACCAATTTGCATATCTTGACCGGAGCACTGGTGCAACGCGTGCTGTTCGATGGCAACAGGGCCGTTGGTGTGGCGGCTGCGGTTGGCGGCAAGGTGGAGGCGTTCGAATGCCGCGGCGAGATCGTCCTGTCGGCAGGACTGCTCGAGAGTCCAAGATTGCTCGAACTATCCGGTATTGGTCCGGCCGATGTGCTCAAGGCAGCCGGAGTGCCGGTACTCCGCGACAGTCCGGATGTTGGCAATCGCATGCGCGAGCACGCGTCGATTTCGATACCGTATCGCATTAACTCGAGATGCGGCAGCCATCGGAATTTCTTCGGACTCGGCCTGATAAGGAGTGCCATCCAGTATCAGTTATTTCACACCGGCGCACTCGCGACAGGGCCGTTCGAAGTAGGCGGCTTTGCCCGAATTGGCGGAGGCGAAGGACCACCCAATCTACAGCTTTACCTGGGTGGGTACGTCTTTGCCCTTAGTGATGACAGCTTTCCGGTCCCGCTTGCCGACGTCGATCGCCGGCCCGGTATGTCGATTTACGGACAACTGCTTCAGTTCGAGAGCGAAGGTTCGATTCATATTCGTTCGGCTGATCCGTCCGATCCGCCGGTAATTGATCCCAACTGGCTTGCTACCGAGAACGATCAGCGTCTGGCAATCGAGACCATCCGCTATATCCGTCGCTATGCGAGCCAGCCGCCCTTGCGCCGGCACATTGTCGAGGAACTCGCGCCAGGGAGCGAGTGTCAGTCCGATGAGGACATGCTGTTGGCCTTTCGCAGGCTGGCGACCTGCGGGCTGCATGGAACGGGCACCTGTCGCATGGGATCGGATGAGCGCTCGGTGGTAGATGAGCGGTTGCGGGTTAGAGGCGTCAGCGGGCTCAGGGTAGCCGATTGTTCGGTGATGCCGGGTCTCGTCTCGGGAAATACCCATGCACCGGCCATGGCAACAGGGTATCGGGCCGCTGACCTGATCATTGACGACAGCCGATGATTCTGTGCAGGAGAATCGATTCGCAGCGCTACACTGCCGGGGACTCACAAGCTCCAAGAATGATCTAAATACAGTCGTCCTGGTGGACACACAATGACAGAGCAGGTTCAGCCCGGGGCCCTCAGCCCGCCGATGCAAGAGGGACCTTGGCGAGGCTGGTCAATCTGGACGGGCCGCGAGCCGTTCGAAGAACTGGTGGGTCCGTTCTACACGCGGCGCGAAATGGACGGATCGTATACAACTGGCTTTCGACCCAGCGAGCGCAATCTCAACAGTTTGGGAAATCTGCACGGGGGCGCGATCGCCACGTTCGCCGACTACTCCCTTTTCATGATCGCCTGTGAGGCGATCCATGGAAGGCCGAGTGTCACGGTGACGCTCAACATCGAGCTGATGCGAGCGGCGCGCGCTGAGACGCTGCTTACGGGTCGCGGCGAAGTCTTGCGAACAACGAATAGCCTCGTATTCGTCCGGGGTATTATCACGTCCGAAGACGCTCCTATCATGAGTTTCTCGGGCGTCATCAAGCTCATTAAAACCTGAACCGCCCCGGGAATAGCGGAGGCTCCGGTGGTTGAATCAGGCGGGCAGCTTGGTGGGCCAGTTGGGCAAGCTGATGGGCTGCACCACCATCGGAATCAGCCGCACGGAGGAGAAATGCCGCTGGCTCGTGGATGACCTGCATTACGACCACGCCGTCAACTACCGGCTCGAGGCACCCGTGGCACGGCAGATACGCGAGCTGGCACCCGAAGGGGTAGACATCGTCTTCGACAACGTCGGCGGTGACCTGCTGGATCAGGCGCTGGAATGTATCGCGATGAATGCCCGCATCGTGCTTTGTGGCGCCGTCTCCCAGTGCGAAGGAACCGGGACGCATGCGGGCATCACCCACCTGTGGGAACTGGTCACCAAACGAGCACGAGCCGAGGGGTTCATGTTTTCCGATTACGTCGACGAATTTCCCCAGGCCATCGACAAGCTGTCGCACTGGATCAAGGAAGGAACGTTGCGCAGCCCGGTCGAAATCACCGGCGGTATCGAAAACACGGCCGAGGCCTTTTGCAGGATGCGGGCGGGGAAGACGCGGGGCAAATGCCTCGTGAAGGTCTGAGGCCAGGCCGGGACCAGCCGATCCTACCCGTTGGGTTGCAGATCCAGTCTCCGGGCCCGGCGATACAGACTATCCACACTGTCGGCCAGGGACGCCAGAACGCGTTTTGAGCGCAATTTCTATCTCGATCTCATGAGGCTGAGGTTCATGCCGGTCAGCAGAGAAGTTGCGACGTCGTGAGCGGTCTCGATCTCTTCTCGGCGTTCCCAGCGCGGAAACAGCCCCTTGACGAGTTCCAGAAAGGCCTCTTCGAATTCCTTCTCAAGCGGTTCCCGTGCGCGTTTGAGTTCCGGATCCGTCCGCGAAGCCATCAGGATCTCCTGATAGGCAGTCGACGAGGAGAGCGTCACGAACTTCCAGACCATTTGGACGACCGTTTCGATCTGTTCTCTGGCGGTCAACTTGGAGTTGATGTCGTATTCCTGCACCAGAGCTCTGTACTCCTGTAACCGTCGTTCGTGCAGGAACTTGATCGTGGCCGTCAGAACATCCGAGCGGGACGGGAAGTGGTGCGTCATGGCCCCACGGGACACTGCAGCGTCGTCCGCGATCAACGACGTGGTCGTCTGGGCGTAACCGCGATTGATGATGCAATGTATGGCCGCGTCCAGTATCGCCTGGCGGGTCATGGCGCTCTTCTTGGCTTGCCAGCCGGCCTTCTGTCGCTCGCTGCGCGGAACCCTGTTTGGTTTGTTCTTCAGCATGTCATGCGCAGCTGTCGTCAGCCGATGAATGACCCGGGCTGCTCCTGGCCGCGGCCGGCAAGCATCCACAGTCAGGCCCGGGATCGGATTGATTAATTTTCTACAGTCAACTATATTCGCCCAATAAAAAAACAGAGCTGTTGGTTTCTCATGGCGCCGGGCGGGTTGGAATGCGTTACCTGACGACGCGCGGATTTTTTCGCAGATTGAGTCGGAGTGACACATGATGAACTTTCAGACATTGTTTTCACTCGAGGGCAAGACGGCCCTGGTCACGGGCGGCTCCCGTGGCGTCGGCGCCATGATCGCGGAGGGCCTCGTGGCAGCAGGGTGTCGCACCTATATTTCCTCGCGTACCGCCGCCGACTGTGAACGCATGGCGGAACAACTCGGCGATTATCCAACCGACTGTATTCCGCTACCCGCGGATATCTCCTCGATCGAGGGAATTGAGGCCCTGGTTGCCGCGCTTTCGCGGCTGGAGAATGCCGTCGACATCCTGGTGAACAATGCCGGCGTCGCCTGGGGCGAGCCCTTCGCGACGTTCTCCGAGAAAGGCTGGGACAGGGTCATGAATCTGAATGCCAAGTCGGTGTTCTTCTTGACCCAGAAGATGTTGCCACTACTGAAGCGCCGGGCTATGGCCGAAGACCCTTCCCGGGTGATCAACACGACATCGGTCCTGGGTTCCAGGCCCGATGCGATGATGGCTTACTCCTATTGCGCCAGTAAGGCCGCACTGGAACAGATGACGAGGAACCTTGCCTACGAATTGGCGACGGACAACATCACGGTCAATGGCATCAGTCCGGGATTTTTTCCCAGCAAGATGACGACCCATATCATGGAAGACGAAGTCGCCAACCGGGCGATGCTGCACAAAGCACGCTTTCCACGCCATGGAAAGGCCGAGGAAGTTGCGGGATTGGCCATTTACCTGTGCTCCCGGAGCGGAGCGTTCGTGACGGGCGCCATCATTCCGATAGATGGTGGGATGCTCCTGTCTTGTTGAGATAGGGTTCGGCTGACATGGGCTTCGTACCCGACCTGCTGTCCTATGCCTGCACTCACGCGCCGAATCATCCCGCGCTAGTCGCCGGGGAGCGAAGCCTCACGTTTGCGGAGTTGGATGCCCGGGCCAGTCGCCTGGTTCGGTTATTCCGCGACTTGTCCCTGGAAGCCGGCGATATTGTCGCGTTGCTGGCGAAGAACGAACTTGAGTATTTTGAGCTCCATATCGCGGCCATACGCGCCGGGCTCGTCCTGCTGCCGTTGAATTGCCGGCTGGCCCTGCCCGAGCTTCAGTACATCATCAACGACTGCCGGCCCAAGTTGCTCATCTGCAGCGAGGAGTTTACGGCGGTATCGGAGACGCTCCAGGTAGAGCACCAGTGCAGCCTGGGAGCCGAGTACGACAGGCTGCTCGCGTCGGCCGAACCGGCGGACCACGCCTGCTGGTGGATTTCCGCCGAAGCCGCGTTCGTAATCCTGTACACCAGCGGCACAACGGGCCGGCCGAAAGGCACGATCATCAGCAACTGCGCCTTGTTCGCCCGGATCGGCTGCAATCTGTACGAATACCGGATGACCGCCGAGGACCGGTTCCTGATGTGCCTGCAGTTGTTTCACATCGGGTCGATCAACTGCCTCAGTCACCTGTACGTGGGCTCCACCGTCGTTCTCGTCAAGGATTTCGAACCGGGCCACGTGCTCCGACTGCTTTCCCGTCACCGGATCACCGTGGTGCTCATGGTGCCGACCATGATCAACGCCGTGATCAACCTGGAGGAGGTCGAGGTGGCCGATTTCGCGAGCCTGCGACTGGTGGTCTATGGCGGTTCGTCCATTGCGCCGGTGATCCTGTCCCGCGCCGTCGACCTGATGCGCTGCGGGTTCCTGCAGACCTACGGCATGACCGAAACCAACGCCATTACGTTCCTTCGTCCGCGGGATCACGATCCCGCAGGCAAGCCACACCTGCTGGCCAGCGCCGGAACGGTAGGGCTGGGGATGGAAGCGCGGATCGTGGATGGCGAGGACCGGGATGTCGCGACGGGGGAGACCGGCGAAATCGTCTGCCGCGGGCCCTGTCTCATGGATCGATACTTGAACCAGCCCGATGCGACGGCGCAAGCGCTTCGCGGCGGATGGATGCACACGGGAGACGTGGGGTACTGCGACGAGGAAGGGTATCTGTACGTCACGGACCGAAAGCACGACATGATCGTCAGTGGCGGGGAAAACGTCTATCCGCGGGAAGTCGAGGACGTGCTGTTCGAGCATCCCGATATCCTGGACGCCGCCGTCATCGGCGTTCCGGATGACAGGTGGGGAGAGCGGGTCCATGCGGTCCTGGTACTCAAGCCGGGGAGCGTGCTCGATCGCGACGGCGTGATGGCCTTTGTGCGAGCCCGGCTGGCCGGCTACAAGGTACCGAAGACGCTGGAAGTCGTCCCCGCGCTGCCCAGAAACGCGATGGGCAAGGTGGCGAAGAACGAACTGCGCAAGTCGCGGGCCGGAAGGTAGCGGTGGCCGGCGCACCGACCCGATACCGTGTGCGGAAACGCCAAATGCCCTGAAAAGAGCGCAGAGAAACAATGATCAAGATGATAAATCTCTTGAAGCGGCACCCGGACCTGTCGATGGAGGAATTCATCGAACACTACGAAACGGTGCATCGGAAGATCGGCGAGAAGTGGCTGGCGAAATTCGCCGTCAAGTACGTGCGCCGATACCTGCGCGACCTCCCCGAGTCGATCTTTCCGGGAAAGATGGTCCGCAATTACGACGTGGTGATGGAGATCTGGTTCCCCAACAGAAAGGCGCTTGAAGACTGTTTTGCCGTCCTGATGACGGAGGAGGCCCAGGCCGAAATCAGGCCGGACGAAGACAGGCTGTTCGACCGCGAAAACATGCACTTCTTCATCGCCGAAGAGCATGAATCTGACCTGAGTTCGTAGACGACCGGACCTGGATTGCCCGCGGGTCCCAGCTGGCCCGGGCTCTGCCCGTACCAGATACCCGTGACCGCGTCGACGTTCCGGCCACCGTAGATTTCGCCCATGTGCGCGCCATACACCGTGGCGGCCGCGATTTCCTCGTTGACCGCCGGCACGAAGTGGATGTTCAGCAGCTCGAAATACTTCGATTTCGCGCGATGCAGCAATTGGTCGAGGGCGGCGATCGGCGAGCCAGGATAGCCGCTGATCAGCGTGCCGGAGGTCAGCCCCGCCTCCCGGTCACGCCACGCCTGCTCGAGCGGGACTCGCACCAGCGCCTGCATGCCGGTCATGAAGGCGATGCCCTCCCGCAGTTCGTACTTGTCGTCGATGCTCACGGGTCGGGGTGCAACATGCATCCGTTCGGAGCTATCCACGGATCAAATGATCGAGAAGACCGTCCTCGAAGTACGGAGGATAGGCGTCGGGCCGGACCGGAGCCGGATCGTCGCCGGGATACCCGATCAGCGAGCGCACCTCGCTGCTCATGTAATAGCCTCCGGCCACCGCGACCTCCAGGGCATGCCGGGCTTCCGCGTCCGTCTCCGCCAGTTCCCGGAGCCGCTCGGCCACGCCAGCGCGCCCCGGCCGGAGTGCGCGGCGGAGCCCGGCGACGAGGTCCGGTCGCGCCGCCGCGACGCGGTCGAGAAGGCTCTCGCCTATACCGACTTCGCTCGGTGCAGGCCGGCCGTGCATCGACGGAATGAGCGCGTCAGCAAGGGTGGCCAGCCGCTGGCGTTCGGAAGGTTCGAAATCGACTGCGATCCCAGCAGAATTGCCGTCCTCCGAACTCGAATATGCCTTGGCCTTGCCCGACGAGGTGAGGGCGAACGTACTGCGCCGCGCGGGGCTCGGCACCTGCGCGCGATGGCGCGCCAAATAATCGGCCGTTCGCTCGGCAAGCGCGGTGATCGTGCAGGTGGGATTGACCCCTCCAGTCGTTACGCACACGCTGCCGTCGACGATGGCGAGGTTGGGGATGTCGTGGGAGACACCCCAGCGGTTGACGACCGACGTGCGCGGATCGTCTCCCATCCGGGCCGTGCCATAGAGATGCGTGCCCACGGGCACCAGTGGCATGGCCTCGATTTTCGCGGCGCCCGCCGCTTCGAACGATTCCCTGGCCCGCTCGACTTGCCATTCGAACATCCGCTTGGTGTTGTCGTTCACCCGGTAGAGAACTTTCGGCGCGGCGAAGCCGGAGGAATCCCGGAGTCTGTCCGAGAGGACGACCCGGTTGGTCTCCGACGGCAGATCGTCGCCGGTGATTCCCCAATCGATCGTGTGGCCCAGCCGTTCCGCCAAGCGCGCATGATGACTCTCGCCCCACACGCCCAGGCCGGGAGCCGGGAGCATCAGAGCCAGAGGACCGGCGCCCGGCTCCAGGTGCCACTTCGACGTGCCGACGAATCCGCGGGATTCGTCGGATTCGTAGAACTGCATGCAGCCGACCGATGACCGGTGTCCTCGCCAGCTTTCGAGCGGCTCGTCGAAGATTCCGGTCACGAGCGCCCAGGTGTGCAGCATCAGGTTGCGGCCCACCAGGCCGGAGCGGTTCGCCAGCCCGTCAGGGTGGCGTTCATCCGCCGAGGCCAGCAGCAGGCGGGGGGTCCCGATCGCATTCGCGGCGCAGACCACGAGGTCAGCTTCCTGGACGTGCGCGACACCGTTGCGGTCATACCACTCCGCACCGGCGGCGAGCCCATTCTTGTCGATGAGCAGCCGCCGCACCCGCGCGCCGGCGATCAACTTGACGGCGCCTCCATCGACGAGAGACCGCCAGTGCGTGAGGTCCGGCGAGGCTTTGGCCCCCTCGTTACACCCGGTGTAGCAGGTTCCCCGCTGGACGCAGGGGCGGCGGCCCTCGTAAGGCATGGACGCAATGGCGTTGTTATCCGGCCACCAATGCCAGCCGAGCCGGGCGTGACCGCGGGCAACGCGCATGCCGCCCCTGGAGACGGGGAGAGGTGGCAGCGGCGGACCAGCGCCGGGGGGATAGGCGGGATTGCCCTCCAGTCCGGACACACCGAACTCCCGGTCGGTGCGCTCGTAGAAGGGGCGAAGTTCCTCGTAGCTGAGCGGCCAGTCCTCCCCATATCCGTGCAGGCTGCGCGAGCGGAAGTTGGACGGTGTCATCCGCGGCCAGATTCCGCCGTAGAGGGTGGCGCTCCCGCCGACGCCATTGAAGTTCCCGATCCCGATCAGGTCGGACTCGGACAGGTCGATGGGGTAGTCCGGCGGCAGGTTCCTGACGTTCGGGTCGAAGTTCCACTGCTTTTGGGCCGTCAGTTCGTATTCGATCTTGTCGCCGGGGAATCGTGCTCGGTCCGGCCACTCGCCCTGCTCGAGACACACAACGCACATGCCTGCCTCGGCCAATCGCTTGGCGGCGACGGCCCCCGAGGGCCCCGCCCCGATCACGAGAACGTCTGCACGATCAACAGTCATTGGCTCTCTCCAGCACCGTTCACGTTTCCAGCCTGCCGAGGCCGTTATGGGAATCGCGCTCCAGGCTTCCTCTGGTTGACAGCACCTCAGGCCATCAAGCCTCCGCCGATCGTGAAGGTCTCGCCGTGACAGTAGGGCGCTTCGTCGCTCAGGATCCACGCGGCCATCGCTGCAGTCTCTTCGGCAGTGGCGTAGCGGCCGAGCAGGTTGCCCGTGCGCATCGCCTCCTTCATGGTCTCGGCGTCTACTCCCGAGGCCGCGCCCATGCTCTTCTCCAGTGAATGAATCATCCGTGTATCCACGACGCCCGGACAAAGCACGTTGACCCGGATTCCCTGGGCGCCAACCTCGTGCGCGAGGCACTTCGCCAGCCCGACGACGGCGTGTTTCGACGCGTTGTAGACCGAGGTGGTCGGACTACCCTGAAGCCCTGCAATGGAGGCCATGAACAGAATTCCTCCGCCCTTTCCCCGGTTCAGCAGGTGCCTCACGACCGCCTGTGCGCAAAGAAACGAACCGCGGACGTTGACATTGAATACACGGTCGTAGTTCTCCTCGGAGAAATCACTCACGCTGGCGGCCACACCCTCGACGCCCGCATTCAGAAAGGCGAGGTCAAGGCCGCCGAACCGCTCGGCCGAGGTCACGCAGGCAGCCGCGCCTGCCGCCGTCGTGAGGTCCGCTGCCAGGCACTCAGCGTCCTTACCCAACGCCCGTCGAAGTTCCCCGACATCGAGATCGACTGCAACGACCTTGGCCCCCTCGGCCAGCAGCCTGTCGCAGGCGGCACGGCCAATTCCGCCGGCGGCACCCGTAACCAATATCGTCTTGCCCTGCAATCCTTTCAACATGATTAGACTCCTTGCAATTCAAGCGACGCTTCTTGTCCTGAGCCCGAGCTCCCGTCGGCACGAGCGCCCCGATGGGCCATCACGGTCATTATGACCAATAGTCATTATAATTCAGGTCGCACATTCGTCCACGGGCGAAACTGGTCCGCCGCCATTCTGCACCCGGCGGACCATTTGCCGGTAGCCCGCGGATCTGCGTTGGAGGCCGCCCGGATATCCTGGCCGACAACACCGGCGTCGTACACGATCAATTCACCCAGGAGATGCGGATGGTATGCTGGGTCTGTGCGCCGGGACCCGTAATTCGGGCGTAAGGCTCCGCCGGGCCCATCATTTCATGCCGACCGGTCCATGGCCGGACGGCGCTCGACGCTTCCTTTGAACGGTTCCAATCAGGTCGTTCATCATGCCGACACCCGATAACCTTCGCGCGATACTCGAGAAGCTGTATTCCGCTCTGTGCCGTGGCGATGTCGCCACCTGGCTTTCCCTGCACAGTGAATCCGCCGTGTTCAATATCGGCGGCAACACCATCATCTCGGGTCAGGTGCCCCTGCAGCAGTTGCTGACCGAAGTCTTCCCGCTGGTCTTCGATCCGTTGAAGCCGGAAACCGTGCGCTTTGGCCTTCGCTGGAAGCTCATGTGCGCGGACGACAGGCGTGCCACCGTCATTTTCGAGGGTGAGTCAACCACCCGAACTGGACAGCCCTACAATAACCGCTACCGGCAGATACTGGAGTTCGGAGACAACGGGCTGATTCAGCAGGTATGGGAGTTATTCGATACCGACCTCGCCAATTCGGCTCTATTCGATCCGAGCGGTCATCAGGCCCTGAACACCCGGCCGTTCAGCTACTGAACCGATTCGCCTGTCCCCCGCCGCTCGTCCGCATCGGGATACCGGTTATTCAGACGTAGCGCGGCAGTCAGACCCGCGGCAGGGAATCCAGGCGCAGCGCACCACATTGCCCGGGAGACTCCCCGACAATCGCGGTCTTCCTGCTCCGTTCAACAACGGGTCGCTTGTTGGTACCATGTTCGTCGACCAACTGTCGTGAAGACCGACGCTAGCGTATCGGGGGCCCGTGATCAGGAACGGATCCGGATCGCGTCCGATGCGCGCAACACCGGGAGGCGTGTTCCCGGCCACCGGGTAAAGGAGTCGTCCATGCCTGTCGACCAAACGTTTTCCGCGCTCCCCGCCTGCCCGGGCCGACTGCTTGGGAAGACGGCGCTGGTGACCGGCGCCGCTTCCGGTCTCGGCGCGGCCATTTCTGCCCGCCTCGCGGCCGAAGGCGCCCATGTCGTGCTGACGGACATCGACGTCGACGGCCTGAACACGCAAGCCGCCCTCATTGAATCCGACACGCTGACACTCCGGCTTGATGTTACGTCCGAATCGGATTGGCGCGCCGCGGTCGAGAGAACCGTTGCACGGTTCGGCCCTCTCGACGTACTGGTCAACAACGCCGGGATCACGACCATGGGGTCGATCGAGGACCTCGGGCTCAAGGAGTTCCGGCATGAGCTCGAAATCGACGTGATCGGCGTGTTCCTGGGCTGCAAGACCGGCGTCCGCGCGATGAAGGAGCGTGGCGGCTCGATCATCAACATGTCTTCCTCCGCCGGACTGAAGGCCTATTCGTACCTCGTCGGCTACAACGCCGCGAAAGCGGCGGTCACGCTGATGACCAAGTCCGTAGCGCTGCACTGCGCCCAGAGCGGTTATCGAATACGCTGCAACAGCGTACATCCGGGAGCCATCCGTACGGCCATCATCGACAAGGTGCTGGCTCAGGTCGACAACCCCGAGGAAACCCTGGCAGGCTTCGAAGCGGCCCATCCGATGGGACACCTGGGACACCCGGACGACGTGTCGTCGATCGTCGCCTACCTTGCGTCCGACGAGAGCCGATTCGCTACCGGTGCAGCGTTCTCCGTCGACGGCGGCGCGACCGCGTGCTAGGCGGAATCCGGCCGCTATCGACGATCCGGCAACCACCGCATCGATCGTGAGTGGCACTGCATTTCCAACGGTCGTCCGCCGCGGTCAACTGAGCGCGAGTCCAGCGACATCAGAACGCACGACTCGTACACCGCTGCGCGGGACGCGACCCGGAGGCGATTATTGCTTCGCTGGCTGCCGGCCTGGCGGTGGTGGAGGCCGTTGCCGAGGGCGCTGGCCTGAAAGCTGACCTGCGCTGGCGCAACGATGTGTTGCGCGGTGGGCGTAAGCTCTATGGCATCGTCACCGCACTCATTGGCGCAATCACTCGCGTCCGCTACGTTGTGGTGGGCATGGGGACCAACGTCAACCAGCCGCAGTTTCCGCCGGAGTTGACCGCGATCGCCACCCTGCTGCGAATCGAATCTGGCCGGAGCCTGCTGCGGCTGGAACTGACGGCGACGCCTTTAGGAGAACTCCAGCTTCTGCCGCGACGCGGAAGTTGCGATCGAGGAGGACAGCGGCGATGAGGGCATCACGCTCGGCCTCAATGAGCGCGGCTTCCTGCGGGTGGAGACGGCAACCCGGCGGCGCCGTGCTGAGCGGAGGAGTTCGTTAACGATGAGCGACATGCCGAAGGCGAATCCCCCAACGGCGGCCAGGAGGCTCTTGATGAGCCGGTATTTGAAGCGCTGGCTGAACCGTTGGTCGCCGTTCCAGGGCTCTGGCATCCGGGTTCGCAGGATTTCGCCCGACTTCCGCGAGGTCGACATCGAGATGGTGCACGACCTCTGGAATACCAACCGCAATAGGACACACTTCGGCGGCTCGCTCTTCGCCATGACCGACGGCATGTACGTGATGATCCTGATCGAGAACCTGGGACCGGACTACATCGTCTGGGACAAGAGTGCCTCGATCCGCTTCCGCCGCCCGGCCAAGAGCGCGGTGCGCGCCGAGTTCCGCCTGAGCGAGGAGCAAATCGACGAGGTGCGCCGCGCCGCCGACACGCAACCGAAGGTAGAGCCGACCTGGAAGGTCGAGATCAGGGACCGCAGCGGCGAGGTGGTCGCGGTGGTGGAGCGCACCATGTATGTGAAGCGAAGATAGGACTGAGTACCCCCAGATATGCAAGGGGCGAGTCCGATAACTCGCGCCCTTCTGCTTTCGCCTCCGCGCTCGTCATTGGTTACTGCCGCGTCTGCCGTGCCCTGCGACCGCTGAATCGACGCAGCACCGCGGCTGAGGCTGAAGCGTACCGGTGCCTGCTTCGTGCTCTGGTGCTGGTCCAGGTTGTCCACCACGTGCGAGACCGACTGCAGCCGGTTGCGGGCATCCTGCACCGTCTGGTGAGTCAGCCCGGCGCGGCTCGCGGCATCGGTGGCTTTGTCGGGTCTCCTGGCCACCGGAGATGCCGGGCAGCACCTGCGGGCAGAACCCAAGGTTCGTACGCGAACAGGCTCCGGCAGGGAAGGGGGGAAGTCCTGACCGGTGCCGAGTTCATGATCGACGGCGGCGCGACGGCCGGCTCGCCTCGCCCCGGCGCCACATCCTCAGCGCAGCTGGCGGTGGATGTTCCGGAAACGCCGTGCCTTGAAGAACCAGCGACCACTGCGTTTCACCAGGATGTCCTCGTAACGCCCGAGGTCGCGCTGCGTGACGCCGTTCTGGTCGTAGACCTCGGTCGTGTAGCTCACGACGCGCGCTTCGTCGCTGGTCACGACGATGGAGCCCGGTGTCGCGATGAACACGAGCCCGGGGAGGCCCTGCATCGCCTTCTTCCAGAACGCGACGATGTTCGCCCGGCCCGTGATCGTGCCCATGCCCGGATAGTCGAGCATCTCCCAGAGTCCGTCCTCGGCCCAGGTCGAGCGCCAGGCCTCGGCATCGACGCGGCAGACCGCGTCGGCGTAGGTCTCCAGCAGTTCGCGGATGGCGATGCGATCCTCGAGTGGTCCCGTGAATGCCATGATCGTCCCCCGTACAGCAATGCCGGGTCATTCCGGCTTTGAATGGCGCTCGCGCAATTCACGCCGCAGGAGTTTGCCCGCGGCATTGCGTGGCAGCGCAGCGACGAACTCGACGGACTTCGGGGTCTTGTAGGCCGCGATGCGCGCGCGCGTCCAGGCAATGATGCCGGCGTCGTCGGGATTCGTGCCGGGCTTCGCCACCACGATCGCCTTCACGGACTCACCCCAAGTCGCATCGGGCACGCCGATCACCGCCACCTCGGCGACGTCCGGATGGCCGTAGATCGCGTTCTCGACCTCCGCCGGATAGACGTTCTCGCCGCCCGAGATGATCAGGTCCTTGATGCGGTCCTTGAGGAACAGATAGCCGTCGGCGTCGAGGTAGCCGGCATCGCCCGTACGCAGCCAGCCCTCGCCGTCGATGGTCTCGGCGGTGGCCTTCGGCAGGTTGTAGTAACCGGTCATGTTGGCGAGCGATCGCGTCGCGATCTCGCCGATCTCGCCCGCCGGCAGCGGCTGGCCCGTAGGATCGAGAATGCGGAGTTCGACGCCGGGCAGTGGTCGGCCTACTGACGCGAGCCGCGCGCCGTTGTCGGTGTCGTGGTCCTCGGGTGGCAGCGCGACGATCGCACCGGCGGTCTCGGTCATGCCGTACATCTGCACGAAGCCGCAGCCAAACACCTCGATGCATTCGCGCAGCAGCGCGAGCGGCATGGGCGCGGCACCGTAGCAGATGTACTGCACGAACGAGAAATCGGTACTGCGCGCACGCGGATGCCGCACGGCGATCTGCATGGCCGTCGGCACCATCATGATTTTGTTGATGCGGTGCTCGACCATGAGTTCGAACACGGCGTGCGGATCGAATTCGCGCGTGATCACGCCGGTCGCGCCGTGCTGCAGCGACCAGATGGCCCAGCCCGTGCCGCTCACGTGCGCGACCGGCATCGCGATCAGGCTGACATCGGTTTCCGTCCATTCGTACCACGGCGGCATCGTCGCCGCTGTCATCGCCGCGCGCAGGCCGAGGATGCTGCGGTGCGATAGCACTGCGCCCTTCGGCCGGCCCGTGGTGCCGGAGGTGTACATCTGCAGCAGGCCGTCGCCCCAGGCGGCCGTGTGGCCGGCGTCATGGTCTAGCTGGGCGTCACGCCAGAGTTCGTAGCCGTCGCCCCGTCCGCCGCAGAGGATCGGCGGGACACCGCCCGCCGGCGCAGCCGCTGCGGCGAATTCCGCCTCGGCGATGACGAACTTCGCCTGCGAATCGCCGAGCACGTAGGCGACTTCCGGCGCCGCCAGGCGCCAGTTCACCGGCACCATCACGGCGCCGATCTTGATGGCGCCCGCGAGGAATTCGAAAAACGACGCGCAGTTCTTGCCGACCCAGGCGACGCGATCACCCGGGTGCACCCCCGCCGCCGCGAGCCCGTTCGCCACGCGGCAGGCGCGCGCATCTAGTTCTGCGTAGGTCAGGACCTCGTCGTCGTAGCGCAAGGCGACCTTGGTGCCGCGCTCGCGCGCGAGGCGGCGCAGGGTCGTGTCGAGGGTGGCGCCGGTCATCTTGGGAAACGCTCCATGCGGTGCATTGCAAACATAAGAATATGCCCTGTGGCCGCTTTTCCTGCACCTGCCCGAAGCTTCAGGGGCAGCCATCAGGTCGGCGGAAGCGCCCGGCCGGCGCCTTTGCGGGACGATCCAATGCAATGGTGCATTGCCACATGCCCGACTTCTACCCTGCCGCGCTCGCGACGGGCAAACCGGTGAGCGTCAGTGGACCACCGAGCGCGGTTGAATTCAGATCAGCCTTTTTGTAAGTAATGCGAAGCGGCGTATCCGCGTGGGCGTCGGTCTCGCTTTGACCCTCGGTCCGTGCACGTCTGGCTTGGTCCATTAGCTGCCTGGCAACTGCACCCAACCGCACCCGGCACGGAATTGGGGGGGGCGGTCGGGGTTCCGGGAGTCGAACGTGACCTGCTCGTCCAGTCAATGCGGGTGCGCGCCCGGTCGCTTCAAGATCGTTCGGGCGGCAGCTGTATCAGGTGGATTCGCGGGCCCCGAGGTACCGAAACTCTAGTTTCAAGTGCTTCGAGAAGCGGACCAACGTCAAAACGCGAATAACTGTCACTTCAGTAGTGTCCGGACGTTAGAGGGCGTGGCGCCCATAACTGCTTGAACCGATTTGGATAAATCGTGATTTCTTCTGGTCTCGATTTCGACTTCGGAGCGCCGGGGTGCCAGCCTGCGGAGACCTCTTTCGCGGACGGTTCCCATGCACTCCGGCAAGCTGGTTTTCGCGCAGCTGACGAGCCATCTGCCGCTGACGACGTTTCGTCGCTGCGTGGCCGCCTATGGTGGCGAGCACAAGGTCAAGAGTTTCTCCTGCCTCGAGCAGTTCCTCTGTCTGGCCTTCGCGCAGCTCACCTACCGCGAGAGCCTGCGGGACATCGAGGCCTGCCTGAGAGCCCAGAGCGACAAGCTCGATCACATGGGCATCCGCAGCCGGATCTCGCGCAGCACACTTGCCGACGCGAACGAGGCGCGCGATTGGCGCATCCACGCCGCCTTCGCCCAGCGACTGATCGGCATGGCCAGGAAGCTGTACGTCGACGAACCCTTCGGTGTAGATCTCAAGGAGACGGTCTACGCTCTCGATGCCACGACCATCGATCTTTGCCTCTCGGTATTTCCGTGGGCGCCGTTTCGCACGACGAAGGCCGCGGTCAAGATGCACACGCTGCTCGATCTGCGCGGCAATATCCCAGCTTTCATCCACATCAGCGACGGCAAGATGCACGAGGTCAACATCCTCGACCAGCTGCTGCCCGAGGCCGGTGCCTTCTACGTCATGGACCGTGGATATCTCGACTTCGAGAGACTCTTTCGGCTGCATTCCGCCGGCAGCTTCTTCGTGACCCGAGGCAAGTCGAACCTCACGGTTCAACGTCGCTACTCGCGTCCCGTCGATCGCAGTACGGGCCTCGTCTGCGACCAGACCGTCGTACTGATGGGGTTCTACTCGAGTCAAGCCTTCGACACGCCGCTGCGCCGCATCCGTTTCAACGACCCGAAGACCGGCAAGCGACTCGTGTTCCTGACGAACAACTTTCTCTTGCCGGCGCTGACGGTCACGGAACTGTATCGCTGTCGATGGCAGGTCGAACTGTTCTTCAAGTGGATCAAGCAGCATCTGCGCATCAAGCAGTTCTTCGGCACGACCGAGAACGCCGTGAAGACGCAGATCTGGACCGCGGTCTCCACCTACGTGCTCGTCGCCATCGTCAAAAAGCGCCTGAAGATCCAAGCCAGCCTCTACGAAATGCTACAGATCCTGAGCCTCACCATGTTCGAGCAAACCCCTTTAGATACGCTGCTTTCTCAGATCGGCGTCCCTCAAGACGACGACGACTCCGCTAACCAACTGAATTTGTTCCACTAACGTCCGGACACTACTGGGTTCAAATATTCTCTTCAAGTTCATTGCTTTCGGCTCGACATCAGATCAGGCCAGGGCCACTTCGGCCGAGGCGTAATCGAGTCCAATTTTTCGCGACAACCAGCCACCGCTGATACCTGCCGGCCCAAAGCCGCGCCTCACGCGGGGCGGGTCCGTCGCTGCGCCGCCCGACTTGGCAGTAGGGCGTTTCGACAATCTATACTCTATTCACTCAAACGGAAGGCAGACATGTCACCTAGAGATTGCCAAGAGCGACTGGCGGGGAAAGTCGGACTGATCAGCGGTGGCGCACGAGGGATCGGCGCCGCTATTGCTGAAGTCCTGGCAGCCTCCGGCGCGGCGGTCATGGTCACGGATGTCCTCGAGGACCTGGGCAAGGCTGTCGTGGAAAGAATCCGGGAATCCGGCGGGCGGGCGCAGTTTCACTCCCTGGATGTGACCGACGAAGCGCAGTGGACGACTGCCGTGTCGCAGACCATCGACACGTTTGGCGGACTCGATTTCGTGGTCAACAACGCCGGAGTCGAACTCATCGATCTGGTGGTCGACACTGATTTTGAGAAATGGTGCAGGCTGCAGGATGTCAATTCGGACGGCGTGTTCCTGGGAACGAAACACGCCATTCGTGCCATGAAGCCCGGGGGCGCCGCCGGAAAAGGGGGCGCCATCGTCAACCTGTCGTCCGTCGGTGGCCTGGTTGGCTCGTTCGCCACCAGCGCGTACAGTTCCTCCAAGGGTCTCGTGCGAACATTTACAAAGTCAGCTGCCATTGAGTGCGGAAACCTCCGGTACGGCATCCGGGTCAATTCCGTTCATCCGGGGATGATCCGCACCCCCATGATTGAAGAGTTCTTCAACCGCTTCGTGGAGATGGGCCTTTTCGCCACCACGCAAGAGGCGGAACAGGCAACCGTGACGGCCCATCCCGTCGGTTATGTCGGCGAACCGGAGGATGTGGCCTATGCGGTCGCCTATCTGGTTTCCAACGAGAGCCGATTCATGACCGGGGCGGAACTGGTGCTTGACGGCGGCTACACCGCTCAATAACGCGGCTGGGCGGGAAGTCAAATATGAACGAACTACTGCAGCGAGAATTCGGCCTGGTTGGAAAAGTGGCGATGGTGACCGGTGCGGCGCGGCACGACGGCATCGGAGCGGCTTGCGCACAGGCACTGGCCCATGCCGGGGCCAAAGTGGTGATCACCGATGTCATGGACGAACAGGGCCAACAGGTCGCGGACAGCATCAGTGCCGCGGGCGGCTCGGCGGTCTACAGGCATCTGGACGTGCGCTCCGAAGCCGCATGGAGGAGGGCAATTGCCGATTGCGTGCACGAACAGGGTGGATTCGATGTTCTGGTCAATAACGCAGGCACCACAGGGAACGGCCTCATCGAAGATCTGCCGCTTGCGGAATGGAAAAGAGTGCGGAGCATCAACCTGGACGGGGTCTTTCTGGGGACCAAGCAGGGCATTGTCGCCATGAGGCCGGGCGGGATCGCCGGTAAGGGGGGATCCATCATCAACATGGGCTCGGTCACTTCACTGGTGGGCGTTGCCAATTCGTCCTCCTACGTGGGGTGCAAGGGTGGCGTCCGGCTCCTGACCAAGTGCGCCGCCATCGAATGCGGTCGGCTGGAATACAACATCCGCGTCAACACCATGGTGCCCGGTTTTATCGAAACCGGCTTGCTGAAGGACGGCTGTCAGAACATGGTTGATCAGGGACTCGTCCAAAGCGTGGAGGAGATCCGGCAGGTGTTCAGATCAGGTCACCCCATCGGTCGGATCGGCCGGCCGATGGAAGTCGGCCTGGCTGCTTGCTTCCTTGCCTCCGACGCCAGTTCGTTCATTACCGGGGCCGATCTGGTTGTCGACGGCGGCTACACGGCCCAGTAGCGTCATCGCGGTTCCCGGGTGATACGAAGAACGCAGCCCGGAAGCCTGATGGTCGCGTCGGAATAGCGAGGCGATTTCCTCGCTAAACCCGCTGCGAGCAGAATTCAGGCCGATGCCGTCGCCGCGTGGCGCCCGGCTATGAACCCGAACGTCATGCCGGGCCCGAGCGTTCCGCCGGCGCCGCCGTAAACCATCGTTGTGACGGCGGACATGGCATTGCCCGCGACGTAGAGCCCTTCGATGACCTTGTCGTCCCAGTCCAGAGCCTGGGCATTCTCATTGGTCTTGGGGCCGCCACTGGTGCCGAGCGAACCGGCCTCCATGGCCACGGCATAGAACGGCGGGCGGTCCAGGACACCCAGCGTGCAATAGGGGGGCTTGTAGGACTGGTCGCCCCAGAAGTTGTCGTAGGTATTGTCGCCACGGCAGAACTCGTCGTCATGGCCCTTCCTGACGTCCGCATTGAACCGGTCCACGGTGTCCCTCAGCGTCGGCCCGTCGATACCAATCTGCTGGGCGAGCCCCTCGATGGTATCGGCACGCGAGAACCATGCCGGCGCTTGCTCTCCCGGCCTGGTAACAAACACCGGGTACGAGTCCAGGTGAACGCTGTCGAAGATCAGCCAATACGGCAGATTGGCGTAGTCGAACGTCCTGGCGTCGTAGTTGTGCAGCACGCGCCCGAGCGCGTTGTAATTGGTCGATTCGTTGACGAAGCGTCTGCCGGACCGATTCACCATGATCGACCTGGGGAGCGTACGTTCATTCTGGCACATCAGGTAGTTCGGTCTGGCCTCGCGATGCTGCGCCTTCATATAGAGCGTGGACGGCATCCACCAGGCATTCGACATGTTGCTGAGTTTGGCGCCCACCTTCATCGCCATCAGCAGTCCATCACCCGTGTTTTCCGGCACGCCGACCGGGCCCGTCAGCGGACCGCGCAGAAAAGCGTTTACGAGATCCTTGTTCCATTCGAATCCGCCGGTGGCGATCACGACACCCTTGCGTGCCCGCACCGCAATGTCCCCGGTCGGCGTTTCCGCGACGACGCCAGTGATGCGTGAACCGTCCTTGCACAACTCCCTGCCGCGGGTCTCGAACTGGATCCTGATACCCCGATCCAGCACGCCTCTCAAAAGCGCTCCAATGAGGGCCTGTCCCCACCCGCGGCAATCGCTCTTGCGCCGCCTCTCGGCTTCTTCGGGACTCAGCTGGCCACCAACGTACACCTCGCTGAGGCTCCTTTTCGACGGCAAGCCGTACTTGGGCGGGTTCACCCGGCTGGCCCACGAACCCAATTCCTCGAATGGATAGACAGCGGGATCCAGGGACCGACTTCCGTTGCGTTTCGCTCCAGGCGTGTCCGGCTGGTAATCGGGGAATCCTTCGAACAGGTCGAAGCGCACCGGCGTCTTCTCTTCGAGATGTCGAACCATCTGCGGCCCGGACTCGAGAAACGCGGTCAGCGTGTCCGGATCCAGCAGTTCCGGCGCCAGCGTGTTCAGGTAAGTGACGACGTCGTCCCAGGAATCGGTGACGCCGCATTCCTCTTCGTGATGGTTAAGGGGAACCCACAACACGCCGCCCGACATGGCCGTGGTGCCGCCAACCATGCCGCCCTTTTCCAGAATGACCACGTTCCTGGCGCCGAAGTCGTGGGCAGCGATGGCCGCCGTCAGGCCGGCGCCCCCGGACCCGAGTACGACGACGTCGTGTTCCATGTCCCACTTGACATGGTCAGCGCTCATAGTCGGCTCCAGGGCGGGTCTTCAGTCCGGCTGCGCAGGCTCTTGGGTCAGGCAAAAATGTGCGCAAGTCCTGCCGCCAACCTAACGACTGATGAACCCGCCGTCGACGGGCAAGGTGATTCCGGTGACGTAGGACGAAAGGTCCGAGGCCAGCCACAGGCTGGCCTGCGCCACTTCCATGGCCTTGCCGAAGCGATTGAACAAGGTAAACAGCGGGGCCACGTCTGCGTCCGCGGCGCCCAACAGGTCGATGGCGCCCCGCAGCATCGGCGTCTCGATGGCTCCCGGTGCCACGGCGTTGACCCGAATCAGGTGAGGAGCGCAATCCAGCGCCGCGGTCTTGGTCAGTCCAACGACCCCGTGTTTCGCCGCCACGTAGGCACTGCTCTTGGGCTGCGGCCGGAAGGCACTGCAGGATGCGATGTTGACGATCGAGCCCTTGATATTCTGGCGCAGCATCTGGGCAGTCTCGTATTTCAGGCACAGCGCAACGCCCTTCAGGTCCACCGCGAGCACCTTGTCGAATTCGGCTTCGTCGAGTTCCCATATGACGTGCGTATCCGGCGGAATGGCCGCATTATTCACCGCGACGTGAAGCGCGCCGTATTCCGCCACGGCCCGTTCGACCAGCGACTTGACGTCGTCCGCCTTCGACACGTCGGCCCGGTGGAAGCAGGCCTCGCCGCCCTGCTTTCGAATGTCCGCGACGACTGCCTCGCCCAGGTCCCGGTTGACATCCGAGGCGACCACGCGGGCGCCGGCTTCGGCAAACAGCCTGGCGGTGGCGGCCCCCATGCCCATGGCAGCTCCGGTGACGATGGCTGCCTGGCCTTTCAGACTGGGCAAATTCATGGTCTACGCACGTTCTGTAGTTGAGTTGGATTCACGGGGTCGCCGGAGCCGAGTACCGGGCGTATACCCGGTCATTCCTGGTGGAAGTCGAAATACGTGTTGCCCTTGCGCAGTTGCATCCGGCTGATGTCCCGGTCCTTGCTCAACTCCGTGAGCAGCAGCGTCAATGGTTCCTTGCCGGTGTAGTAGGACTTCGGAGGCCGGATCTTCTTGATTTCCGTGTCGCCCCGCATGATGTGGAAGAGCAGGAAGTCATCATCGGACGCATTCGTCATGCCGTAACCCGCCCGCAGCTTGGCGACCGATCCTTCCTCCGCCTCGATTTGCAGTTTCTTTTCGTACCTTTCTTTCAGCTTCTTCGCATTGGGATGGCTCAGGAAGCGATCCTTGACGTCCGGTTTCATCCACGGAACTCCCGCGTCTTCCCATCCCCAGACGCCGAGCGCCGTCTCGATCATGCAGTCGAGCAGTTCCTTGTAGCGCTCGCCGGTTGCGACGTTCACGGTAGCCTGTGAAACGATGAACTGAGAGGCCGGCGTGATCATGATCGGGTGGCCGAGGTCCTCGATGATGCGGACCACTTCCTCCAGGACCTCGTCCAGCTTGTGGGCGATCTTCAGCTGCGCCAGCTGCGACCGCAGGTTGGAGATGACGCCCCCTGGAATCTGGTGGGAGTAGACGCCGTGGTCGTATTCCAGCGGCGTCCCGATCGGCAGGTTGTCGATCTTCGCGATCCGGAGCAGCCGCTCCTCGACCACCTTGAGGGCATCGGCATTGGTGATGTTGTGCTTCAGCCCCAGCACCTTGGCATTGTGCATGGCGTTGAAGATGGAAATGTGCGAGGAGCCGGAGGCCAGCGGTGGAACGCAGGTGTGGACGCCGTTGACGCCCATCTTCATGGCTTCCACTACCACCAGGCCCTGGTAGGTGCTCATGCCGTGAGTGTGGAGGTCGATCGGCGTGCCTTTCGCCTCCTTCTGAATCGCCGGCAACAGCGTCCGGATCCGGTCCAGCGACAGCAGTCCGCCGGCATCCTTTAGCCAGAGGGCCTCCGGCTTGTACTCCTCCACCAGGCGTTTGGTCAGGTTCGCGTAATACTCATCCGTCGTTCGTGGAGAGGGGTAGTAGCAGATGCAGGGCTGGAACTCGAGTCCCATTTCCCTGACGATCGGGACGACCCACGGGAAGTAGCGATCGAGCTCGTTGCGGGTGTTCGCCATGTAGAACATGCGGCTGCACCCGGTGGCCTCGGCCGTCTTTTGGTAGTACATGCGGACGACCGAACGCGGCTCAGCTTCGCCGAGCAGGTCGAGACAATCCATGACCACCTGGGTCTTCTTGGTCCGGGTGATCTTGCGCTTGAACAGGCGGGCGATCTCCCAGGGGTTTTCCTGGAAGAATCGAACCTGCATCTTGGCGTTCATCGCATTGACCGGTAGCTCGATATAGCTGTATCCGGCCTCGTCCAGCTCCGAGGAGATCGCGTCCATCGCGCCGTAGGTCATGCGCATGGCCCACACGCTCTGCGCGCCGTCACGCATCGTCGTGTCGTAGAACTCTACTTTCCGGTCAGACATGGTTTAGGCCTCGTATTACAGACTATTGGCAATGTCCCGCAGCTTGTTCTTGGCAACTTTGTTCAGCACCGCGCGCGGAAAATCATCCACGATGCGAACAATGCGCGGAATCTTGAAGTGGGACAAGTGTTTGCGACACTGGTCGAGAACAAGTTTCTCGAGGGCAGCGTGATCCATCGCCGTGCGCGGAATGACAAACGCCACCGGGACTTCCTGCAGCTTTGGATCCTGTTTGGCGACCACCGCGACTTCCTTGACTTCAGGCAGCTGCATGATGGTCTTTTCGACCTCGTCGACACCGACGTTCTCGCCGCCCACCTTGATCATGTCTTTCAATCGGTGCAGGAAATACATGTAACCGTTCTCGCCGACCCGGATCAGGTCGCCGGTCCTGTACCAGCCGTCCACGAAGGCGGCCTCCGTGGCTTTCGGATCGTTGTAGTACTCCAGGAACATCTGGATTCCACGTGTCCCCTTGACCCAGAGTTCTCCGGACTCCCCGGACCGGCACACCGCCCCGGTATCAGGATGAACGACCTGACACTGGTAACCGGGCACCGTCTTGCCAAGCACGCCTTCCGGGTGGTCGCGGTGGACGTTGGAGCAGATGGCATGCGTGACGGTTTCGCTGGAACCGTATATGGAGTGGAAGCGCGCTCTCCAGATGGGGTTCAGCTTGGGAAATTCGCCTATTCCGAGGTACTTCAGCCGGTGATCGTCGGGAATGCTGTCCCCCACCGAGTACAGGATCAGCGGCATCATCGAATGGTGGGTCACCCCATACTTGACGACGACCGACCAGTAGCGGCTGACGCTGACTTTGGGCAGCAGCACCATCGAACCGCCGACGCCCAGCACGATCGCGGTGGCCCACATCTGTGCATTGACGTGAAAGAGCGGCATGTAAGTCAGAAACATGTCCTGCGCCGTGAAGAACGTATTCACGGGCCCGATGGTCGCTGCCCACAACAGGTTGCCGTGCGAATGGAGCACCGCCTTGCCCATGCCGGTGGTGCCGGAGGTGAACACGATGCCGACCGGGGTCAGGGCATTGCAGTCCGCCGGCTGGACGGCGTCGGGTGCTTCGAACAGCGATTCGAACGGCTGGAACGCCGCATCGGCCTCTCCCGCGCCGCTGCCGTCATTGTTCGCCGCCGTCACGGCAAGCCACTGGAACTTGTCCTTGGCCCGGACCAGCAGCTCGCTGAACTTGGGCTGGGTGATCAGGCCATCGGGCCGGGTCAGGTCGATGTAGTAGTCGAGTTCCGTGGCGGTCGCACCTGCGTTCGTCGTGATGGCGATGGCCCCGATCAGGCTGCAGGCATACCACGCAATAAGCATCTCCGGGCAGTTCTCGCAGTGCAGCATCACCTTGCTGCCGAACCGGATGCCGCGCTTCTGCAGGCCTCCGGCCACGCAATGGATGTCGCGCCAGAACTGGCCGTAGGTCCAGACCTTCGGGTCACCCGTGTATGGATGCCAGTGGAAGAAGATCTTGTCGGGATGCTTGTCCACCCACTGCTTGAGCAGGGTCCTGACGTTTTCGTCGCGGTACTGAAACTGGCAGGCAATTTCAGCGGGATCGGTCAGATGCATTTGAGTCTCCAATTGCTCAGTGGCGAAGCCCGGGGTCCGACCGTTGGTCATCGATACCTGGAAACCGCACACTCACCGTCCTCGACAAGCCGCCAATCCTCCATGACACGCCACGCCAGGTCGGCAGGACGCCTCGGTGCGACAGGAGCACTCGGTCCAGGCGTATCGACGGCTGTTATCAGGTAGGCCTGTCTGGTCAATTGGCCTCAGGCCCGTTGGCGTTTTGCGGCGGCCTCCAGGCCCCGGAACATCAGCTGATACGCGCCCCGCAGGAACTCCCTGGCCGTTGCCGCCTGGCCTGCGGGCCACCACGCCTGGATATCGGCGAAGTTCTCGAGAAACGCCAAGACGCGTTCTAGGGGTGCCTGCATGTCGTAATGGACATCGACTTTGTGCATGGTACGTCACTCTTTGCATGTACGACTCGTAAGAACCCGCATTCCCTGCGCAGTCCAACCATTCCGATCCTGAGCGAGTCGTCCGGACGTCCGCCGGCACGATCACGTATTCGGCAGCGACCAAGCGGACATCAAGTGGCGACCGGCGACGCGCCCGAAATAGGAGCCGGGTCCAAGGCTCATGCCACTCGCGTAGCACTCCCCGGACCTGGGAATGTGCGCGACACAGGCACCGGCCGCGTAGAGACCGGCGATCGGATCGCCGCTCATCCCCAGCACCTGCGCGTCGGCGTTGACTTTCAATCCTCCCAGAGTCATGAACAGGTAGATCGAGCGATTGAATGAGATGTCGAAGGCCGCATAGGGTCCCCGGTCCAGCGGCTTGAGCCAGTCGGGGTGCTTCATGAAGTCGGGGTCATGGCCGGCCCGGGCCGCCGCATTATAGTCCTCGACGGTGCTGACCAACGCCCCCGCGGGCAGATGCAGGCCGGCTTCCAACTCCGCTACGGTCTCGTAGCCATCGATCAGTTCGTGCCGGGCGGATTTGATTTCAGGATGGGCAAAGATATCTTCATTAACGATGAGGAACGCGCGCTGTCCCGGCTGCTCGCTGACGTGGTGCGCCGTACGGCCATGGTAGCTGTCTTCGGCCACGAATCGCTTGCCACGTGAATTGACGATGATGCCCTTGATCAGCTGCGAGGGGGGGTAGATCGAAGCGGTGGCGATGAAGCCATCCATCGCCTCAAGCTGCGCTCCCGCCAGTTGTCCTGCGAGGATACCCGAGCCGTCGGTGTACGGGGTACCGAGCGGTTCGGCCGTACTGCTGAGCATCTTCAGGTGCTGGGCGACCATCTCCTTGTTCATGGCAAAGCCGCCCGTGGCCAGCACCACGCCGCGACGGGCCAGGCAGCGAATGTTCTTCCCGAGATGCCGTGCCTCCACCCCGCGCACCCGGCCGGCATGGTCGACGATCAGCGCCGTGAGGCGCGAATCGTATCGAGCGCGCACGCCTTCCTCTGCACACCGCGCCAGCAGGGGCGTCATGGCGGCACTACCGGTACTTTCGCCCGCTCCAGTGACCTGGTGGCCGCGGGGAACGGGGGTCGCCAGCTCGCTATATGGCCAGACCTTTTCATTGCCCGTGCCCAGCAATCCTTCGGTCGTGAGCAGGAAGACGGCCTTGCCCTTGTAGCAGCTGCGCTCGAACGGGACACCCTGGGCTTCGAGCCAGTCAAAATGTCGCACGTTGTCGTCACAGTAGCGGCGAATCAGTTCCGCCTTCCCGGTGCCCATGCTCGAGCACAGGAACCGGTACATGTTCTGCGCACTGTCCTGATAGCCGCACGCAGTCTGCACCGCGGTGCCACCACCCAGGTAGAACAGGCCGGAGGACAGGGCGCTGGCGCCCCCGCCCGCGCTGGCGCGCTCGATCACCAGCACGTCACCGCCCACCCGGCGCGCTTCAAGCGCTGCGCACGCGCCAGCGATGCCGTAGCCGACGACGATCGCGTCGGCCTCGTCGTCAAAAGCCGGACAGTCCTCGAATCGTGCCAGGGTCACGTCGGGCACCAGCGAATCCTCCGCGATCGCGCTCGATTCCTAGCCCTGCGCGAGGCCAATGTCGCCCTGGGCGTGCAGGGTGGTCAATTCGCGGTACGCGATGCGCCAGCCCGCAGCGGTCCTCACCAGCCGGTCCCGGTATTCGCCCCACACGGTCAGCAGCCGATCCGAGTAGTCGCCGACTCCGACATGTATGGCTTGCAGGTAGCAACTCGCGGTCGCTTGGTCACCCTGTACGTCGATCTGGACATTGCCGAGCAGGTGTTGCGTATTGCCGCAGCGATCCAGCACGCCGGACACCAGGCCGATGATGGCCTCGACTCCCTTGCACTCCGCCATCCCGATATAGTTCGCCGTCGCTTCCGGCGTGAAGACCTCGGTCAGTTGGGAATACCGTTTCGTGTCCAGCAATGTGGCATAGCGGAACACCACCGCTTCGATATTCCGCCGATCGTCATTCATGTCGCTCATCGCGCTTCTCCCGAGACCATCGATTGAACCTGCGAAGCCCTACTGCGCCGTCATGCCGCCATCCACGACCAGTTCTGCGCCGGTCACGTAGCTGGACTCGTCGGACGCGAGGAACAGGACGCACTGAGCGACATCCTCGGGTCGCCCCATGCGGCCCATCGGCAGGGACTTGTTGAGGGCCTCGAAACCAGCGGGGTTGTCGCGCATGGCGACCTCCTGGATCTTCGTCCAGATCACGCCGGGGTGCACCGAGTTGCAACGGATGTTCTCCTTGGCGTGCTCCATCGCCACGGTCTTGGAAAACAGGCGAATTCCACCCTTGCTGGCCGCGTAGGCGCCGGTGAAGGGAATGCCCACCAGTCCGGCAACCGAGGAAATATTGACGATGGAACCACCGCCCGCGGCCTGCATAGCGGGCAGGGCGGCACGGGTTCCCAGGAACACGCTGGTCATGTTGACCTTCATCTGCAGCTCGTATTCCTCCAAGGTCATCGACGCAACGGGTCGAAGCACCGCGATTCCGGCATTGTTGACGAGGACGTCCAGCCGCCCGAACGTGGCGGTGCAACGATCAATGGTTGCCTTCCACTCGTTCTCGGACGTGACGTCCTGGCGCCAGGCAACCGCAGTCCCGCCAGCGGCCTTGATCGTCGCCGCGCAGTCGGCGATTCCTGCTTCGTCGATATCCGTGACCACCACCTTGCCGCCCTCGCGGGCCAGCAGCTGGGCGATGGCCCGGCCCAGCCCCGGATTGGAAGCCGCACCCGTTACCAGGGCCACTTTGTCCTTGAACCTCGCCATGTCTTTTCTCCTTTTGCCGGTCGCAGATCGGCGCTGCAAGGGGAGCGTGCTCCCATTTCGTTAAAAACAGTCGCTTTTGTTTGTATCACTTTGACTTAATTTTGCGTTGATGGCAATTACTCGCCGGACGCGCCATGATATTCGCCAGCCGTACCTGATCGGGGGATATCCAGTGACCAAATCGGAACAGGTCGTATTGCTGCGCAGGCCGGATGGTGCCTTGCGCCCGGACGATTTTCGCCACGAGGAAATCGATTTGCCCCCCATCGGGCGCGACCAGTTCCTGGTCCGTAATGAGTATCTCTCCCTGGATGCCGGCTTTCGCAAGTGGATGAGCGCCGGGACGTCAGACGGCTACCTGCAGGAAATGCCTCTTGGCAAAGCGGTGCAAAGCATCGTGCTCGGCCAGGTGATCGAATCCCTGAACCCGCGGTATCCGGTCGGTGCCTGGATCATGGGACGCGCCGCATGGGAGCGCTACAGCATTGTGGACGGCAGTGACCTGATGACGATTCTGGAGGTGGATGCGGCTTTGCCCATCTACGAATATCTCGCCACGCTCGGCACCGCAGGTCTGACCGCCTATTTCGGCCTGTTTAAGATTGGGCTGCCGAAACGCGGAGACGTCTTGCTGGTGAGCGCCGCCGGCGGGGGCGTGGGCAGTCTGGTGGGTCAACTGGGCAAGCTGATGGGGTGCACAACCATCGGAATCAGCAGCACGGAGGAGAAATGCCGATGGCTCATGGATGAGCTGCATTACGACCACACCATCAACTACCGGCTCGAGGCGCCGGTAGCGCAGCAGATACGTGATCTGGCACCGGAGGGGATTGATATCTTCTTCGACAACGTCGGCGGCGATCTGCTGGACCAGGCGCTGGAATGTCTTGCCATGAATGCCCGCATCGTGCTTTGTGGTGCGGTCTCCCAGTACGAAAAGACCGGCCCACATACGGGCATCACCAACCTGTGGCAATTGGTCACCCAACGCGCACGAGCGGAAGGGTTCATGTTTTCCGATTACGTCGAAGAGTTCCCCCAGGCCATTGGCAAACTGTCGCAGTGGATCAAGGAAGGCACGTTGCACGGTCCGGTCGAAATCACCCAGGGCATCGAAAACACGGCCGAGGCTTTTTGCAGGATGTTGGCGGGGAAGACGCGGGGAAAATGCCTCGTGAAGGTTTGAGACCGGACCTCCCGATAACCCGGGCGCGGCTGATCGTGTGCCGAGGTCGCAAGGCAAATGTGCGGAGGTCACGATTTCCGCAGGCTGATCCTAACCCGTGGGCTGCAGATATTCTTTCCTGGCCCGGCGATACAGACCTTCCACGCTGTCGGCCAGGTAGGCCAGAACGCGTTTTGAACGCAATTTCTTTCTCGATCTCATGTGGCTGAGGCTCATACCGGTCAGCAGAAAAGTTGCCACGTCGTGAGCCGTTTCGATTTCTTCACGGCCTTCCCAGCGCGGAAACAGCCCCTTGACGAGCTCCAGAAGGGCTTCCTCGAATTCCTTCTCCAGCGGTTCGAGCGCGCGTTTGAGTTCCGGATCCGTCCGCGATGCCATCAGGATCTCCTGATAGGCGATCGACGAGGACAGCGTTGCAAACTTCCAGGCCATGTCCACGACCGTTTCGATCTGTTCTCTGGCGGTCAGCTTGGAGTTGATGTCGAATTCCTGCACCAGGGCCCGGTATTCCTGTAACCGGCGTTCGTGCAGGTATTCGATGGTGGCCGTCAGAACATCCGAGCGGGATGGGAAGTGGTGCGTCATGGCCCCACGGGACACGATGGCGCGATGCGCGATCAACGACGTGGTCGTCTGGGCGTAACCGTGATCGATGATGCATTGAATGGCCGCTTCCAATATCGCTTTACGGGTCATGGCGCTCTTCTTGGCTTGCCAGCCCGCTTTCCGTCGTTCGTCCTGCGGCATCTTGTCTGAATTCTTTTTCAACATGTTAGACGCACTGTTTGTCCGCCTGTGGATGATCGGGGCTGCCCCACGCCATGGCCGGCATGCAACCACACCACGGACGCTCGGTCCGGCGCTTCTGGCTCGGTAATTTCACCGAATTCGGTGTCGGTGGGGATGCTCGGCACAACCGGATTTCCGGCAAATGGGCCAGTCGCAGGCATGTCCCAAGAGCAAATTGCTTAATTTCTCGGAGTTTACTATATTCGCGCGAATAAACAAACAGTTCTGTTCGTTTCTCATGGCCCGGGGCGTGCACCATGATCGAGACACGTAAGTCCTTCTGCAGATTCTGCCATGTGTTCTGCGGTATCGAGGTTGATGTGGACGTCGACAACAACCGGGCGATCGCCGTGCGGCCGGATCGTGACAACGTCGTCTCGGGTGGTTACACCTGTCGCAAGGGACGTGCCGAACTGGAGCGCATCTACCACCCGGATCGACTGATGTCGAGCAAGAAACGGGTTGGTGGAAAATTCGTCGACATCGACGGCCAACAGGCACTCAACGAAATTTCCGACAAGCTCCGCGACATCATCGCTAAGCATGGTCCCGACTCCGTGGCCGTTTACATGGGTGACGCCTGTCACCGGATGTCCGCCTCCGGCCCGTGGTTTGTCCGTCAGTGGCTGGACGATCTCGGCTCGAAGGGGTTCTATACCTCCTTCACCGTCGACTCGCCCAGTCTGGTGGTGGCCATTCAGCGCCTCTGGGGTGCGCTGATGCCCTTCGGCAAGCTCGACATCGAACACGCCGACGTGATCATGTTCGTCGCCACCAATCCGGTCCTTTCTCACCACCTGACCATGCCGCAATCCAGCCCGAGCAGGCGCCTGGCGGATTCCCTCAAGCGGGGAGCTGAGCTGATCGTGATCGATCCCCGGGCCACCGAGGTCGCCCACAAGGCCGATGTTCATCTGCAGGTGCGGCCGGGCGAAGACGCAACACTGCTTGCCGCCATGATCAAGGTGATCCTCGATCACGGTCTGCAGGACAAGGACTACCTGGCCAAGTTCGCCAATGGGCTCGACGAACTGCACCGGGCTGTAGCCGATTTCGACCTCGACTATGCCTCGCGGCGCACGGGAGTGCCCGCCGGTTTGATCGAGGAGGCGGCGGTGACCTTCGCCAGCGCCAAGACCGGTGCGGCCACCAGCGGCACGGGCCTGCACATGGCACGGCACCAGAACCTAACCACGCAACTGGTCATGACCCTGAACGCCCTCTGCGGCCGCTACGATCGCCGCGGCGGCATGGTGTGCATGCCGGGCGTGCTCGCTCCGGCAATGCCCGAAGAACTGGCGCCGATACCGGTGCCGCTGCATCCCGGCGCGACCACCCGTATTCGCGGCCTCAAGGCGATCTCCAGTTGGCTGGGCTATGAAGAGATGCCGGCCAACACCCTGACGGACGAAATTCTCACCCCGGGCGACGGCCAGATTAAGGCGCTCATTGTCACTGGCGGCAACCCGGCGCTGGTCTTCCCAGACGAAGCGGCGACCGTCGAGGCGCTGAAGAGCGTGGATCTGCTGGTGGTTGCCGAGCTGTTCATGTCGGCGACAGCCAAGTTCGCCGACTACGTGCTGGCCTGCCGGCATCCCTACGAGCGTACCGACGTGCCGCGGCTCATGGACAACTACTTCCCATTCCCGTTCATGCAGTACAGCCAACCGCTCGTCGAGGCGCCTCCGCAACTGTTCCAGGAATTCGAGATTTTCTGGGAAATCGCCCGCCAGTTGGGAATCAAGCTGAATATCCCGGGCATCTCGATGACGAAGAAACCGACGGCGGATGAAATGCTCGACGGTCTCAACGCCAACTCCCGGATTCCCATGGACGAGGTCCGCAAGTATCCGGGCGGTCACATTTTCGGCGAACGCGAAAGCAGGGTCGGTCACATTCTTCCGGACATGATTGGATACCCCGACAAGCGGATGCGATTGGCGCATCCGGAGGTCGTCCAGGAGCTGCGCGAAGTACGCGGCGAGTTCTGGTCTGACGACGCCGGCTATGCTCCGGACGAACAGTTCGCATTCCGGATGATCACCTACCGTATCGACGACGTGTACTGTACCCAGGGCCAGAATCTGCCGTCGCTCAGGAAGCGGATTCCCTTCAATCCGGTGTTGATGAATACCGAGGATCTCGAAGCTCTGAAACTCGGAGAGGGCGATTCGGTCATCGTCAAGAGCGGGTTCGGCGAACTGGAAGGAGTTGTGGCCAAGGGCAAGGATTTCCCCCGCGGCGTGATCGGCATCGCTCACGGCTGGGGCGATCCGGGCGATCCGGGCGGCCCCCGGGAGAAGGGCGTCAACGTTCAGCGTCTGATCGACGACGACCGGAATTTTGATCCGATCACCGGGCTGGCGCAGCAGTCGGCCGTGCCCGTCAATGTCATCCCGGTCACATAGCGCCATGCCATCGAGGCTGGAGTTTGATTGCGTGCGCCACATAGGGCGCCATGTTCGGGCAGCAGCAGAGGTCGGACTCTGCGTCCTGCGCCAATGACACAGCAGATTACGTCGAAGGATCGCCTGGAGAACGGCGAGCCCGCCGGACGGCCATCAAGAGTCGAGAATCTTGACAGTGTCGTCATTCGTTTTGCGGGTGACTCCGGAGACGGCATCCAGTTGACCGGTCCGGCAGTCCGGGCCAACCAGACCTGGCCTGCCAGAAATGGCGCGGCGCGGGCGGGTCGGGAGGTCTAGATTAGGCCCTGCGGCGGAATGCCGCCACGGCCCGGGAACGCATCTTAGTTGAGTGGTACGAACATGAACGATGTGCCCACTGAAGGCGGCACCGTCACCCACAAGACCTTCTGCCGCTTCTGTCATGTCTTTTGCGGCGTGGAAGTGGATGTCGAGGATGGCAAGGCGGTCGCGATTCGCGGTGACCGCGATAACCCGATGTCACAGGGTTACACCTGCCCCAAGGGACGCTCGGAGATCGACCGGCTGTACCACCCCGACCGGCTGCTGACTGCCAACAAGCGGGTCGATGGCACGCTGCGGCCCATCGCCACGCAGCAGGCATTCGACGAGGTCTCGCAGCGACTGCAGGAGATCATCGGCCGTCATGGCCCGCACGCAGTTGCCGTGTATACCGGCAGTGGCGGCCATCGTTCTGCCAATAGCGGACCCTGGATGGTGGGCCGCTGGCTGAAGGCGCTGGGTTCGCGTAGCCATTACACGTCCTTCACCATCGATTCCCCGTCGACCTCGGTCGCGGTGGCGCGCCTCTACGGCGCACCCATTCCATTCGGGGTGCCTGACCTCGAACGATCCGATGTAGCCATGTTCGTCGGCACCAATCCCGTCGTGTCCCACCAGTTCACGATGCAGCAGTCCAATCCGATGACGCGGATGAAGCACGCGCTGAAGCGCGGCATGAAACTGGTGGTGATCGATCCGCGCCGCAGTGAGTTGGCCTCTCGCGCGGACGTGCACCTGCAGGTCAAGCCCGGTGAGGACGCCACCTTGCTGGCCGCCATGCTGAGGGTGATTATTGAGCACGGTTGGTACGACACGGAATTTGTCGACCAGTACTGCAGCGGATTCGCCGAACTGAGCCAGGCGCTGCAGCCGTTCACGTCGGACTATGCGGCGCGCCGTTGCGCGGTGCCCGCTGAGCTGATCGAGGAAGGGGCGCGGCTGTTTGCGACCGCCGCCACCGGGGCTGCGCAGTCGGGCACCGGACTGCACATGGCGGCCCACCAGTTGCTCACCACCCAGCTGGTGATGACCTTCAACGCCATTTGCGGCCGGCTCGATCGCCGGGGCGGGCTCACCCGCATCCACGGGCCGTTGACGCGCGAATTGCCAGCAAAGCTCAAACCGTTGACGAGACCGGCATTTACGGGCGAGACGTCGCGGGTGCGCGGTGTTCCCGGCATTACCGGCATGTTCGGCGATTCCGAAATGCCGACCAATACGCTCAGCGACGAGATTCTCACGGCAGGGGAGGGGCAGATTCGCGCGCTGATCGTGAATGGCGGGAATCCCGCATTGGTCTGCCCGGATGCCCACAAGACCCTGAAGGCGCTGAAGAGCCTCGAGCTGCTGATCTGCCTCGACCTGTTCGAATCCGCCACCGCGCGCCACGCGCACTACGTATTCGGCGTGAAACACCCGTTCGAACGCGCGGACATTCCAAAGTTGATGAATGTCTTCTTCCCAGCCCCCTTCATGCAGTACACCGATGCGCTGGTGGTGCCGTCACTGGGCGTCATCGATGAGTGGGAATTCTTCTGGGAAACGGCGCATCAACTGGGTCTGGATCTGCGCCTGGATGTCGAAGTCGATGAACACGGGCGCCCCAGCCCCAAGGCCCTGATGCAGGCCCTCAACCCCGATGCCCGCGTCTCCATCGAGGAGATCAGCAAGTACCCCAGCGGGAAGATCTTCGGCGACAGCAAACCGTTGGTGGGAGGCCTGATACCGGACATGATCGCCCATCCGGACCGGCGCATTGCGGTTGGCCATCCCGAGGTGCTGAAGGAATTGGATGAGGTACTGGCGGAGCCGGTAACCGAAGGTACGGACAATGCCGGCGGCTACGACGCGGGTGAACGCTACGAGTTTCGCTGTATCACCTACCGCATGCCGGAAGTCTACTGCACCACCGGCCATAACCTGCCCTGGGCGCGACGCCGGCGCCCGTACAACCCGGCACTGCTCAATCCGGCGGACATGGAGGCCAAGGGTCTGGTCGACGGCGACCGGGTTTACCTCAGCAACGCCCAGGGCGAACTGGAGGTGATCGTGGAGGGCAGCCACCAGATCAAGTCGGGCACCGTCGGCCTGGCCCACGGCTGGGGCGACCTGGAGGATCCCTCGCCGGTGGAGGGAAAGGGCAGCAATGTGCAGCTGTTGATTCCCAACGATCGGCACTACAACCCCGTGACCGGCCAGTCCCTGCAGAGTGCGTTTCCGGTCAACCTGACCAGAGTGCGGGGCGCCTGACAGGCAGGAGACGGAGAAATTCCGGCGCCAGGTCGCCATAGCGCCGGCGCCGCTTCGCTGCGGATGCGCGTGCCGGTCCGATCGGGCACCGTGCCTGCCGGCCGGAATCGCCTCGTCACTTCGGGTCGCGGCGGCAAAGCGTCTGCCGGCGGAGACCGACCTCAGTCCGAACGGTTCAACGAGGCGTATCTGACCCGGTCGCCCCAGAAGCGGGCCACCCACAGGACATCGTCCACCGGCAGGCCCATCGGGATGTTGCAGATATCCCGGTTGGCGGGCCTCGAGGAGTGGGACAGAAACGTTCCGCCGCCGGGTCTCACGAACCCGCAGACGATATTCGAGCCGCGGCTGCAGAAGACGCTCGACGTGGACGGGTTCCGCCTGCCGCCCGTGGTCCCGGAGATGGACGAGTCCGGTCACGCGCTGGTCGCCGTGCGTTTCCCGACCTGGCTGCGGTGCCCGCAGTGCGACGAAATCGCCCCTGCGCAGAAGTGGGGCAAGGAACCGGGTCGCGCGTTCCGCCACTGCGCAAAATGCAATGCCGGCCAGCCCGGCGGGCGGCGCGTGACAGTCGTGCCCGTGAGGTTCGTGCTCGCGTGCACGGCGGGTCACCTGGACGAGTTCCCCTGGCACTGGCGCGTGGGACACGGTAAGGACTGCAGGAAGACCGGCCGATGGCAAGCTCACGCTCAAGGCCGAAAAGCCAGCCTCGCGGGGCTCATTCTGTCGTGCCCGACGTGCCGGGCGCACCGGCCGATGGAGGGGATCATCGGCCGTGACACGTTCAAGGGTTTCCCCTGCAAGGCGCGCCGGCCGTGGCACAGTGCGTCGAAAGATCCGGCCGGCTGCGGCGGCGTGGAGGGACAGCCGCCGCCGGTTGTGAAAGCCGTGCAGCGCGGCGCCTGCAATCTGTACTTCCCGGCGATCCAGTCGGCCCTCGACAGCGCCGAAAGCGACGCCGACCGCAGGCGCATCTTGAAGATGCTCGGCGACGCGGCGCTCGAGGAGCACGCGGAGTGGATACTGATGCACCGCGAGCGCGCCATCGACCAGAAGGAAGCGGTGCGGCTCGCTTGATCCGCGAGGCGCAGAGTCCCTTCAAGTACAGGGCTTTCATCGGCGACATCTTCCAGCATCGGTGGTTGCCGGTGCCGCAACGGTCGGTGAAGTACTCCCAGGGTCGCCATGGGATCGTGGGCGCGGCCATCTTGGCGGCGACGTACGAACGCAAGGCCTGAGCCGAGGCCGGCAAGAGGGTGGACTCGAGACACAGGGGCCGCCCGGCCAGGGTCGGTTCAGGCCGGCGAATCTTCACTTGACCGGCGCACACGCCGAAGAAGGCGACCGCAGGACGAACGGCTGCCGGACGGTTCGGGCAGCTGCGTCGACGCCCGTTGGATCCGGTCGCAGGGTCAGTCGGCTCGCGTTGGAAACGGCAAATCCGCCGGGTCCAGTCCGTCGTCGCGCTCCACGCGCAAGGCGTTGAGGGCGGAGGCGATCATCTGGTAGTGACCGACGAGGAAGATCAGGTCGAGGATCTGCGGCGTCGTGAAGTGCCCGGTGAGACCCGCCCAGACCGCATCGCCCAGTGAGTGGCGCTCGAGGAGTTCGTCAGTCGCGTGAAGGGCCGCGGCTTCCGCAGCCGTCCATCCCTCGACCTCGGGGCCGCGCGCGAGTCGCTTCAGGTCGGCCTCGAGCACACCGACCCGGCGCCCGATGATCACGTGCTGTCCCCACTCGTATGGCGAGCGGCAGTGCCAGCCCACGCGCAGCACGACGAGTTCACGCAGGCGTGGCTCGAGCGTCGACGAGCGCAGCAGGTAACCCGCGAAGCCCAGCCAGCGGGCCATCAGCTCGGGATGGTTGGCGATCGTCCGGAAGACGTGCAGCGTTCGCGTCTCCGGTGGCATGCGCTCGAGGAGTTCACGGGTCCGTGCGTCGGTGTGGTCAAGTGACACGGGATCGATGCGGGGCTTCATCGGCGCGACCTCATGGAAACGTTCAAGGACATCGGCGACAGTGTGAACGTGCCGGGCTCGGGTGGGTCAATCCGTCGAATCAATGCTTGGGACGTCGCCGGTCAGGGGCCGCGCATTCAGTGCCTGGGGCTTGCCAGGGCCACCAGCTGTGGCACCCGGGACATATCCGGAATGGCCAGGAAATCCTTGTCTTGATACGCAGGGTTCGGGTAGTGGTAATAGCCGTGCCCTGTCGGCAACCCAAGCATCCCCTTATCGACAAATCGTCTCTTGATGTATGCCGCGTTCGCGAGCATCTGCTGATCGTTGTTCCGGGTTCCCCAGTATTGGAGAACATTGAGGGCCGTCTGCATGCCCACCATGTCGATGAGCGCCATCGGTCCCATGGAGGAGCCGGGATTGCACTTGAGGAAAGTGCGGTCGACATCCTCAGGGGTGGAGACGCCGTTGGTCACCAGGGTTTGGGCGGCATTCAGGAGCGCCACGAACCACGTATTGATCACGTAGCCGTTCTGCTCCTTGCGGACCGGGATCGGCAGCATGCCGATCTCAATCGCAAACTCAGTGACCTGGGTGAGGGTATCGTCTGCGGTGGTCGGATGGGCCATGATCTCGGCGATGTTCATCAGCCAGATCAGGTTGGCGAAATGCAGCGCGCAGAACTTCTCCGGGCGTCCCGTGGCGGCCGCAAAGTCGCTCGGCAACAGCGTGGAGGAGTTGGTGGCGAGCAAGGTGTATTCGCGCAGCAACGGCGCCATCTGCCGGTAGGCGGCGGCCTTGACGTCCGGAACCTCCGGCACCGATTCGATCACGAGGTCAGCCCGGCCGACGGCGATTGCCAGATCGGTCGTGTAGCTCAGCCGGGCGCGCGTCTGGGCAATCGCCTGCTCGCTCGCGCCAAGGTCGGTCCGATAGATTCCCGCATAGTGGTCATGGGCCGCACGACACCGTGAGAGTGCCTTCTCGTTGATGTCGTAGGCGACAACGGTCTTGCCGCGGAACGCGCTGTGCCAGGCGATCTGCCCGCCTAGCACGCCTGAACCCAGGGTCGTGAGGTGATTGATGCGCGACATGATGGTTTCTCTCTCGGGGGATCGGATTGGCTGCGTGGCGTTGCCAATGCATTATCTATGTGGAGCCTACGCCGACCCTGGGTATTCTGCGAACCGGCAGCAGCGAGCGTCTGCACTGCGGCGTCCTCCCAGAGATCGCACGAGAGGGAAGGTAGGCCAGACGCGCGCTTAAGCGCGGCGGCTGCCTCGATGACAGTGACCCACGATCGGGTCTTCGGCAATGCGGCAGGCCATCCGGCTGAGTACTCAGTTCACGATGCGGCAGCGCAGCTGACGGGCTAGATGGGGCGGCTTGTGATCGGGCGATTCCAGCAGGGTGCCGGTGCCGTGGTGCCCATTCGCCACCACTGCGTTGTCGAAATCGACCGGCTATAACCGATGGATGTGACCAGGCCCCGTTACCGGGGCCTGGTCTTTGCCGCGCTACCAGGCTCGATGCCTGCAGCAGGCGTCCCGTTCAGGTATTGACGATCTTGGGATCGCAGGCAACGGTTCTTCCGTTCGAGGAATCCACGACATTCACCGTGTACTTCGCTTCACCCTTGGCCGTGCACGGATTGTCGATGCGCGCGCTTCCGCCGTTACCGGTCACTCTGTAGCTCAACGTATCCGCGATATGGCCAATCAAATCCCGAAAGTCGACGCTGACGATGTTGAAACCCGTGGGTGCATGGAGCGTGATCAGGACCGGTGCTTGCCCTTGTCCGGCGATGCTATGCACATCTCCATTGCCTTCGGTACCGCCGGAGTACTGATACCCGTAAGAAGAGTCCACAGTGAGATTGACATTGTTCGGACCGTTCGGCATGACGCCCTCCTGTTGGCATGTGGTTGTTCCTGCCGTCCGCAGCAGAGCGGATAGCGCACTGCATTCCGCTTTCTTGCTAGGCTGGATCGGCTCACCGTAACGATCATAACCCCGCCGGAATCAGTCCGTGTGACCAGACCCGGAGTGGTGGAAGGCAGAGGCTAATGGACCGGCCCAGACGGGGCGTAGGTCGGCTCCATCCGCGGATCGCGGTAACCGGCCTTGTTCAGCCGTGCTTCGATGTCTTCAGCGGACCCGGTCTGACGGAGGTCGATGGCCAGCAGCCGGCGCACCGCCAGAAGCGACAGGTTGCCGCTGTGCGTTGCATGGAGCCTTGCCGCTTCGACCTGCCAGATTTCGCGCGCTCGGGACGCGTTGCCGGCGGCGTCATGGGCCTTGCCGAGGCTTTCTTGGACCGTGGCCTCAATGAGCATGAACTCCGGAGTCATGGTCTTACCGCGCTTGGTGGTCTGCCATTCCGTCCAACTGTGCTCGGCCGCGCGCAGGGCCGCTTCCGTATCGTGCTGATGCAGCAGACCGACGTTGCGGAGCAGGTAGACGCGAAATTTGAGGCGGATGTAGTCCTTGTCGGAAGAATCGTTGCCCGGTGACTCGGCGAGCTGCAATTCGATGCGCTTCAGGTCCGCATGCTCCTTGGCCGTCCAGTCGCCCGGTGGAATCAGGCTGAGCAGATCGATCTCGGCTCTCAGCGCGTTGTATCGCCAGGTGGTATTGCTGGGGTCGTTGTCCAGCAACTTACGGCACACGACGAGGGACTCCTCGAGCGCGCGCCGTGCCTCGTCAACTTCGCCCCGGTTGATGTCCGATTCGGATTGCAGGATGAGCAGCCGCGAGTAGTTGTAGGAGGCACGCTTGTCCTGCGCGGCCTGATGGAATGGGCGCATGACGGCGACCGCTTTCGCGAATTCGCCCCGGCCTTCGGCGAGGCGGCCGAGTTCGAGCAGGGTGGTGCCGACCCAGGACCGGGTGTCCGCCAGATTGAACGCCAGGTCGTAATCACTGGGGCTTTTTGCCGACAAGGGTTCGCCGATGGCCAGGCCCTTTCGAAATTCCTCCAAGGCTTCGTCCGGCCGGTTCTGGGCCAATGACACACTGCCGAGATTGCCGTAGGCGTATGAGAGCTCCAGGAGGTAATCGGCATTGTCCGGGGCGCGCTCGCTCAGTTCGCGGCTGTATAGCATGTAGAGCTGCATCGACTGATAGGCGCTATTGAGGTCGCCACGTTGCCAGGCCACGTAGCCGACCCAGAACTCCGCCTGTCCCAGCTCGAACAGGTAGTCGTTGTTGCCAGGATTCGCGTCATGCAGCGCCTTGGTCTGAGCCAGCGCCTGCCGGAACGCCTTCAGCGCGGGCTCCAGTTCGCCCTGGTTGAAACGCACGTCGCCGATCTGCTTCAGCGCCCTGGCGCGCTCCAGCATCTCCTTCTCGGTGCCCTTTTCGCCGATGGCCGCGAAGTAGGCCATGGCCTGGTCGCCGACCGAGTCGAGCAGTTTGAGCTTGCCGATCGGTTCCAGGTTCTTGCGCAGGTCGCCGAGCATGTAGCCAATCAGCTTTTCCGCCTGGGCGCGACGGATGTCGGCTTCGTGCCTGGCGTTCAACGCATAGAGCGCAAGGCCAACGGTCAACGCGGTGACGACCAGCGAGCCGGACGCGACGATGGACCAGAATCTTGCCTGTCTTTGCGCATCGCGCCGTTTAAGATCGTCGACGCCGACATTCAGAAGGCCGGCCGCGATCTTCAGCATGGCATTGCGCTTGCTGTCGCCACCGGCGGTCACATCGGCGGCCAGCGGCTCAGGCAGGACATTGCCGGCATCGTCCCGCAGCAGGGCCGCCGAGAAGGGCAGCGGACTGGATTGAGTCCGGCTGACGGATGCCGTGGGCTTCAAAGGCGAGGCCGCGCTGCATGCGGGCAACCGGGCCGCTCAAGCGGGCCGTGGTGCTCGGGGCGAGCGCGTGAAGGGTGACGGCGGCGTGCAGGCGGTCCATCGTGCCCGCGCGGGCGCCGCCCATCGACCCAAGGAGAGAATGGCATGAGCGAGCGTCTGCAAGGCCGAGTGGCGCTGGTCACGGGCGGTGCGAGCGGGATCGGCAAGGCGACGGCGGAGGCGCTGGCGCGCGAGGGTGCCCGCGTGGTCATCACTGACCTCAACGAGGCTGGAGGGGCGGCCGTGACCACCGAGCTCGGGGGGCAGGCGCTGTTTCTGCGCCAGGACGTCACCTCCGAGCAGGACTGGGACACGGTGATTGCGGCGGTCCAGGAGCGCTGCGGCCGAGTCGACGTCGTGGTCAACAACGCCGGCATCCTGATCCCCGGCAACGTCGAGACGCTGACCCTCGCGCAGTGGCAGAAGCTCATGCGCGTCAATGCCGACTCGGTCTTCCTCGGCACGCGCGCGGGGGTGAAGGCGATGAAGGAGCGGGGCGGCGCGATCGTCAACATCGCCTCGATCTCAAGCTGGTTGCCGGTCGACGGCTACGCGGGTTATGGCGCCTCCAAGGCCGCGGTCGCCCAACTGACGCGCGCCGCCGCGCTGCACTGTCGCAAGAACGGGATTCCGGTGCGCGTGAACTCGGTGCACCCCGACGGTGTCTGGACACCGATGACGGAGGAGACGCTGCGCGGTGCTCCGCCCGGCTTCAAGAAGGAGCACCTGCTCTACGACGTCAGAAGTAACCCGAAGGGCAGGGCATGCATGCCGTCGGAGGTGGCTTCGGTGGTCGTCTTTCTCGCCAGTGACGATGCCAAGGCGATCAACGGTGCGGAGATGCACGTGGACAACGGCGTGCTCGGGATGGGCCTGTAATGGCGCGTCGGGCGCAGGGCCGCGTCGCGGCCGCGCGGCGCGTCGCCTTGAGTGGCTCGCAGTCCGGTCTCGGGCTGGCCATTCGCCGTCGGCTCGAGGCGAGCGGCACGCGGGTCATCGGCATCGACCTGCCGGACAAGGGCGCCGAGGTCGAGGCCGACCTGTCGACGGCGGCCGGCCGTGCAGCCGCGGTGCAGGGCGTGCTCAAGCGCTGTCGCGGCCTGCTGCACGGCCTGGTCGCGAATGCGGGCGTCGATTCGCCCGATGCGCCGCTGACCTTCGGCGTCAACTACCACGGCGTCGTCGACCTGCTCGAGGGACTGCGGCCGGCGTTGGCCAAGGCCAAGCGTGCCGCGGCCGTGGTGACTGTCTCGCATTCCGTCATGATCAGCCCGGGATTGAAAGTCGCGGCCGCCGATGCGCTGCTTGCCGGCCGCGACCGCCGAGCCGTGTTGCTTGTCCGCGGCGGCCTGGCGGCACCGTACGCAGTCAGCAAGCTGGCGGTGGCGCGCTGGATCCGTAGGCACGCGCCCACCCCCGCCTGGGCCGGCAGCGGCGTGTCCCTGAATGGCGTGTGTCCGGGCGCAATCCAGACGCCGCTGTTGGAGAAGGACCTGGCTGACCCGCTCAAGGGACCGGTGATCCGCGCCATGCCCAAGCCGCTCGGCGAGATCGCCAGGCCCGAGGACTTGGCCGGCATCTTCGAGTTCCTGCTGTCGACGGATGCCCGATTCATCGTCGGCCAACTGCTGGTCACGGACGGCGGAATCGAGTCGCTGTGGCGTGAGCCTGATTGGCCGCGCCCGTGGAACATCTCGATTCCACGCTTCCTGATGAAACTGTCACGCCGGACGTGAGCGTGCGCACGGCCGCGAGTCTGGCGGCCAACAGGCCATTCGAGGTGTGCTGAACGGAGCCCGCCGGCATGGCAGCCCGGTAGAGGGCCCGAGGGCCGGCGCCGGATACCCAATTCCTTGCCGTGGTCAGGTATGGCGGCTACCTCTCGGCCACGCGAACGGGTTCACACCCGTCGCAGGTATGCCACGTCACCGGAACAGGCGGAGTCCACCCAGCGCCCGCAGCAGCGACGTGACTGTCACCATGACCGTGACGGTCAGGGCAACCAACAAGGCGATTCGATAGCTGGTTTGGCTAGTGAACATAACGTGTGTTTGAGGCAACCTCCGGGAGGCAACGGTTCCGTGGAGCCCCCCGGCTGGCCGCATTGGCCTCGCCACTTTTTCCACGTCGCTAATGTTACGCCAGTTATGGTGCACTGCAGCACAATTGTGTGCAGTAGCTCGCAATTTTGAGCTGTTAGCTCTAACTTCTTTAGAGTCATGGACTTGTAATACAAGAATGGGCTGGACGGAGCCCGGACCGGCCGATCGCCGCGTTCAGACCGCGATTCTTTCGGCGCTTCAGCGGACGATTCACGGTCGGGAGTGCCCGTGCCAGCTACCCTTCGGGCGCCGGGCCTGGCGGAAGACGCCACCGCGCGGCTGCGGTGGCGGGTGTGGCGCATCGGCAACATGCAGCCCGACGGACGGGACGAAGGAATCGGAGGCGACGCGGCGCACACGCACTGCATCGCACGAGACGCCCTCCGGAGGTCGCTCCGCCCTGAAGGGCCAACGGCGCGTCGCGAGAAGGGAAGCACGGGAGGAGCGAAAGAGGGCGATCACCCTAGCGGCGTGAGCCAGCAGTAACGGCGACCCGATCTCGCCGATCAGGCAGGTCCCCATCGCCGACGCCGAGGACCGCGTGTCCGGCGGGCGAGATGCACCTGTGCCTCGACCAGGTGATGTCTGAGTACTGGGGCCAGCCGTGGGCAATGGCCGAAGCCCTGCGCGACGGCTGGATGCGGAGCGGCGACGTGGGCTTAAGGACGCCTCACTGTTCCAGCTCGACCGGCTCAAGAACGTCATCAACCGCGCCGGCGAGAAGATCGCCGCGGCCGAGGTCGAGTCGTGTCGGCTGCAGCACCCGGGACTGGCCGAAGTCGCCGTGGTGTCAACGCCCGACCCGGTGTACGGCGAAGCGGTGGCGGCGGTCGTCGTAGCCGTGGAAGGCCTGCCCCCGACCGAGGCGCAGTTCCGGGCGTTCGTGGCCGAGCGCCTCGCGCCGCACAAGCTGCGGTCCCGTATGGTCGTGACCGGAGAGCCGCTGCCGCGGACTGCGACAGGCCAGCGGGTCGAAGCGGCGCTGCGGCCCGACTTCTTCGGAGTCCCTGACGCCGCGGCCGGGCGGTAAGCGGTCCTTTCGGCAGCGCTGCGCGTGAGTCCTGGTGCGAGGCCTCGGGTCCGGTGTTTCTGCGCCGGGAACGCATCGTTGGGGTATTTGCTCCGCTCGTGACTTGTAGACTAATTTGCCGGGACGGCGGCGGCTGAGCTGAGGCGTCTGGGCCACGCTTCGAGTTGCGCCGTCCTGCGGACGGCGATCGATCACTGACATGGGCACGGCTCGGCTGACTGGGAACGCGCTTGAGCGACGCGTGCCGGACCGGCCGGAGGTCGTTGAGGCCATAGACGATCGTGTCACCTCTGGATACGCCAACGAGTTGAGGGTCGAGCGGTGAAACTCGGATTGCAGCTGGGCTACTGGGGTGCGGACGTCCCCGGGGACGGCAACGTCAAGCTGGCGCAGGAGGCCGAGGCGTTGGGCTTCGACTCGGTGTGGACCGCAGAGTCCTGGGGAAACGACGTCTTCACGCCTCTTGCTTGGATCGGTGCCCACACCAAGAGGATCAAGCTGGGAACGGCGGTGGCGCAGATCTCGGCGCGCACGCCAACGGCGTGCGCCATGGCAGCCATGGCACTGGACCATCTCTCTGGCGGCCGCATGATTCTCGGTCTTGGCGTCTCAGGGCCCCAGGTCGTGGAGGGTTGGTACGGCCAACCCTTCGACAAGCCGCTGGCCCGCACCCGCGAGTACGTGGACATCGTGCGTCAGGTCTTGCGCCGGACGACCCCGGTGGCCAACCCCGGTCCCCATTATCCGCTGCCCTACACCGGCCCCGGCGGTCTTGGCGTCGGCAAGTCGTTGCGAGCCAACATCCATCCCCTTAGGTCGGACCTGCCGATCTATCTGGGGGCCGAGGGTCCGAAGAACGTCGCTCAGACAGCGACCATTGCCGACGGCTGGCTGCCGCTCTATTACAACCCCTTCCGCCCGGAAATCTATGCTGACCAGCTGGCCCTGGCCAAGCCAGGTTTCGAAATCGCTCCGCTGGTGATGGTCAACATCAACGACGATCTGCAACAGGCATTGATGCCGGCGAAAATGGCCCTGGCTTTCTACGTCGGAGGCATGGGCGCGAAGCAACACAACTTCCATAAGAATCTCATGGGGCGCATGGGTTACGAAGCCGAGTCCGAGAGGATTCAGGACTTGTTCCTGGCGGGGCGCCGCGAAGAAGCGGTACGGGCAGTGCCTGACCAGTTTGCCGATGAGGTCACGCTGAGCGGCCCGAAGGCACGAATCAAGGAGAGGTTGCAGATCTGGCGGAAATCGCCGGTGACCACGCTGTTGATCATGGGGCAGGGCGGCAGCCGGATGCTGCGCGAAATCGCTGAGCTCGCTGCCTGACCTGGGCACGCGGTACGCGGTTGGCAATGCGTAACCCAATCCGCCTCAACGCGGCGTGTCCGGGGTTGATCGAAACGCTGCTGACCCCGCCGTCCGGTCGGTGCCCGCGGTCCGGGAAGCGTGGTCGGCCGATGTGCCGCTGAACCGGCCGGGTAGGCGGGAGGAGACCGCAAAGCGAGTGCGTTTCCTCGCATCGGAGGACGCCAGCCACCTGACGGGAGCGATCATCCCCGTGGACGGTGGCATCATCGCCTGGGCCGGCCAGCCCGACCTGCGAAAGTTGCCTGGGCCGGTTTGATCGTCGCTTGCATGAGTCCCGTAATTGCAAGGACGCGGCCGCGCAGCGTTGACCGTACGAGCCCTCGTGCTTAGGAGCAACCCGTGACAGCAAGAGAGAATCGCCCCGACGGCGGCGAGCTACTGGCAAGGACCCTCAAGGCGGCTGGCGTGGAGGAAGTCTTCGCCCTGCACGGGGGTCACCTCGAGTGCTTCTGGCAGGCCTGTGTCCGTCACGGCATCCACCTGACGGACTTCCGCCATGAGTCGGCCGCAGGCCACGCCGCCGATGCCTACGCGAGGACCACCGGCCGCCTGGGGGTGTGCGTGGTGACCGCGGGCCCCGGATTCACCAACGTGATCACGGCCATCACCAATGCATACCTGGATGCCGTGCCCGTGCTGTTCGTCACCAGCTCGCCGCCACTGCGAGACGCGGAGACCAATCCCCTGCAGGGCGGTGTCGACCAGGTGGCCATGGCCGCGCCAACCACCAAGTGGGCGCATCGAGTCACTCACACCGAACGCATCCCTGAACTCGCTGCCCAGGCCATCCGCACCTGTCTCAACGGCCGTCCCGGTCCCGTGCTGCTCGAGGTGCCCATCGACGTACTGCACATTCCCGTGAGCGAGGCACGCGTACGCCCGGCCACGGGCCTGAACGTCCGCACGGCGCCGGCGCCTTCGCCGGAGGATGTGGCGGCGGTCATCGACCTGCTGAAAGGTGCCGAGCGACCGGTGCTATTCGTTGGCAACGGCATCCGTTTCGCCGGGGCCGAGGGTGAGCTGAAGCGATTCGCGGAGATTTCGGGAATTCCGGTCTTCTGCGGAGGCCACGGTTACGGCGCGCTGCCTTACGATCACCCGCTCTGGGGCAAGGACCTGGCGCTGCTGGGGGTGCTGGGCCTGATGGGCCAACCGAGCACCGACGCCCTGCTGGCCGTGGGGGCGCGGTTCGGTCTGTTCACGGGTGGCCGCAGCGAGGCCATCGTTCCGGCCGGCGCAGCGATCGCTCAGGTGGACTTGAACCCGGCGGAAATCGGGCGCCTGCGCGAGGTGAAGGTTCCGGTTGTCGCGGACGCCCGTGAAACCTTGCGTGCGCTGGCCGATGCGGCGCAGCGCGTGGAATGGCCCGACTGGTCCGCCTGGGCTGCCACCGCTTGCCGCCTCAAGGCCATGACCGGCGCCATGTTTGGCCCTGCGCCAGCCGAGCAGTCACCGATCCATCCGTACTACGCCATGGAGGTCCTGGCAGCCGCCATGCCGAGGGACGCGATCTATGTCCTCGACGGCGGCGAGGCCTCCGCCTGGAGCCACATGGTGCTCAAGGTCGATCACTGCATGCAGAAGATCGGTGCCGGTTACCACGGCTGCCTCGGCGTCGGTCCCGGCATGGCCATCGGTGCCCAGACCGCGCGGCCGGACCTGCGCGTGATCCAGATTACCGGTGATGGCGCGATGGGTTTCCACATCCAGGAATTCGACACCCAGGTGCGCCACCGCTTGCCCGTCGTAACGGTGATCCTCAACAACCAGCTGTGGGGCATGTCGGCCCATGGGCAGGACCTGGTCTTCGGCCGCGGGATGCGGGTGATCTCGGACCTCGGCGGCACCCGCTACGCAGACGTTGCCCGGGCCTTCGGCTGCCATGCCGAGCGGGTGGAACGGCTGTCCGACCTCTCTGCGGCGTTGTCCCGCGCGCTCAACGCCGGCGTGCCGGCCTGTGTCGAGGTGATGACCGACCCGGAGGTGATGCATCCGGCGATGCCCAGCATGGTGGGCGCCGACAATCCGGCGCCCAACGAGATCATGATTCCTTACTACGACAACATCGTCCTGGACTGACGCGATGAAGCAAGTCCAGGTGTTTCACTGCGACGATGTGCGCGTCGTGGAGACCGGCGAGCCCGAGTGCGGCCCGGCCGACGTGATCGTCGAGGTGGCTGCCTGCGGGATCTGCGGCAGCGACTTCGGCTATATCCATATGGGTGGCCCCGCGGGTCCGACGGGCAGACCCATGCCCCTGGGTCACGAATTCGCCGGCCGCATCCTTCGGGCCGGTGAGGGGGTGCGCACCTGGCGGGTCGGACAGGCCGTTGCGGTCAATCCTCTCTCTGCCGCGAACCTGATCGGCAACGGCGGTCCGGAGGGGGCCTTCGCTCCCCGGGTGAGGGTGCGGGCGGCCGACGTACCCGGGACGATGTTTGCATTGCCGGCAACGGTTCCGCTGGAACGGGGCGCCGTTGCGGAACCGCTGGCCGTGGCATTCCACGCCGTCAGCCTGGGGCTTGCCGGCCCGGGCACCCGAGCGGTGGTACTGGGAGCCGGACCGATCGGACTGGGCTGTGTCATCGGCCTAAAGCGGGCCGGCGTGAGCGACACGGTGGTGTTGGACCGCTCGGGGCATCGGCGCGAGATTGCACACCAGTTGGGTGCGGCCGCGACCTTTGCGGAGATGAACGAGAGCTTCTGGCAGGGATTGGCCGAGCGCCATGGCACGGTCCCCTTCTACGGCATGCCGTTGGTGGGCACCGATCTATTCATCGACTGCTCGGGGGCCGCGCCATTGCCGGAAGCCGTCGTGCAGCGGGCCGCGCCCGCCGCCCGTCTCGTGCTGGTGGCCGTCTACAAGCAGTCGGCAGCCTTCGATCTAACGTTGGTGATGGCCAAGGAACTCGAGATCCGCGGCGCCTTTTCCTATGGGGACAGTTTTCCGGACGCAATCGACTGCCTGGCCACGACAGGCGACGCGATTGAGCCTTACGTCAGCCACCGAGTGTCGCTGTCGCGATTCGATGCAGCGCTCGCCCTGGCGCGCGACCCCGAAGTCGCCGCCAAGGTGCTGGTGGTTCCGAACTGATCAGGGCAGGCGCAGCGTCGTTCAAGGCGATCCAGCGCCTGACCCGAAAGCGGTGCGTGCGGATTTCTGCCCGGACGTCGAGCGGCCGCGCCGATCGGGCTGCGGGCCGCGAGGCAGGTGCGCGAAGCTCGGTGCGCCTTCGGTTCAAGAAGCTGCTCTCGAATGGCGGAGGTGGCGATGCTCGTGAGAGGCCGTTAGTACAACTAACGTTGTATTTATGCAGGTGCGGTTTCTCGCAACCCCGATGCCGGCCGGGCGGAGGGCACGGCATCGAGGAAACCAAATGAGGGTCTGGACCGAAGGGCCGGCGCTGGGGAACGCTCCATATTGACCTCGTGAGAATGAGCGTTCATTCTTCGCAGCCCAATCCTTTGCTGCGTCACCACAGCCGTGACGCAGCCCAGTCGCAGAGAACCCCATGTCATCGCTCAACCCATTGAGTCAACGGGCTCTAATTTCTGTTCTCGCCATCCTGCCCATGTTCGCGGCCTGCCATAGGCAGGCGGGTGCTCCCCAAGGCATCGGATCGCTCCCGGTCACCGTCGTCACGTTGCGCGCCGAGCCCGTCACGCTGGTGCGGGAGCTCCCCGGCCGCTTGAACGCGTACGTCATCGCCGAGGTCCGGCCGCAGGTGTACGGCATCGTGGCGCAGCGACTGTTTACCGAGGGCGCTATGGTCAAGGAGGGCCAGCCCCTCTACCAGCTCGATGACGCCACCTATCGGGCCGATGAGCAGAGCGCCCTCGCCAACTTGACCCGCGCTCAGGCCACGCTCGTCACCGCCGAGTTCAACGCGAACCGCAGCGCCGAGCTCGTGAAAATCAACGCGGTGAGCAAGCAGGACGATGAGAACGCGACGGCTGCTCTGCTTCAGGCGCGGGCCGACGTCGAGGCCGCCCGGGCCGCCGCCCACCGCGCGGCGGTCGTACTCGGCTATGCGCGCATCATCTCGCCCATCACCGGCCGCATCGGCAAGTCCACGGTGACGCAGGGCGCGCTCGTCACCGCCAACCAGACGGCGCCCCTGGCGACGGTGCAGCAGCTCGATCCCATCTATGTCGATCTCACGCAGTCGAGCGCCGAGCTTCTCGAGCTGCGCAGGGCGGTGGCGGCCGGCAAGCTCACGACCGGGGCCGACTTGCCCGTCACCATTCTTCTCGAGGACGGCACGACTTACTCCCACACCGGCAAGCTCGCCTTCAGCGACGTGACGGTTGATCCCTCGACCGGCAGCTACTTGCTGCGAGTCTTGGTCCCGAACCCGGAGCGGCTGCTGCTGCCCGGCATGTACGTGCGCGCGCTACTCGGCATGGGCGTGCGGCCAGACGGACTGCTGGTCCCGCAGCAGGGGGTGCAGCGCGATCCCAAGGGTAACACCACGGTGTTCGTCGTGACGGCGGGCGGCAAGGTCGAGCAACGTCCCGTCAAGGTGAGCCAGGCGGTGGGCGACAAGTGGCTGGTGGAGGATGGGCTCGCCGCGGGCGACCGCGTGGTCGTGGAGGGACTGCAGAAGATCAAGCCGGGCCTCGCCGTCAAGGCGACCGAGGCCGTGGCCGCCGGCGTGGGCGTCGCCTCGCACCTGTCGCAGTAATACAGACCGGACGCACGACGTGGCCAGATTCTTCATCGACCGGCCGATTTTCGCCTCGGTCATCGCCATCATCATCATGCTCGCCGGCGGACTCGCGATGACGCAGCTGCCGGTCTCGATGTACCCGAACATCGCCCCGCCCGCGGTGAACATCACCGCCAACTACCCCGGGGCGTCGGCGAAGGTGGTCGAGGACTCAGTGACGCAGATCATTGAGCAGAACATGAAGGCGCTCGACGGCCTCATCTACATGTCCGCGACGAGCGAGTCGACCGGCCAGGCGACGATCACCCTGACCTTCGACAACTCGATCAACCCGGACATCGCCCAGGTCCAGGTCCAGAACAAGCTGCAGCTCGCCATGCCGCTGCTGCCGCAGACCGTGCAGCAGCAGGGCGTGACCGTCAACAAGGCGCGGACCGGCTTCCTGCAAATCATCGGGTTCGTCTCCACCGACGGCAGTATGAGCCGCAACGACATCTCGGACTACGTCGCGACGAACTTGCTCGACCCGATGAGCCGCGTGCCGGGCGTGGGCAGCGTGCGGGTGTTCGGCGCCACCTACGCCATACGCATCTGGCTCGATCCGCACAAGCTCGACACGTATCACCTGGCGATCGCCGACATCATCAGCGCGGTACGCGCCCAGAACGCCGAGATGACGGTGGGGCAACTGGGCGGCACCCCGGCGGTGCCGGGCCAGCAGCTCAACTTTTCGGTCACCGCTCAGGAACGCCTGCAGCGGCCCGAGCAGTTTCGCGCCATCGTCCTGCGCAGCAATCCGGACGGCTCCGTGCTGCGGCTCGGCGATGTGGCGCGGGTGGAACTCGGCTCCGACTCCTACGCGGTGCTCTCCCGCTACAACGGGCAGCCGGCATCGGGGATGGCGATTTCGCTCGCCACCGGCGCCAATGCGCTGCAGACGGCGAACAACGTCAAGGCTGAGCTCGAGCAGCTCGCGCCCTATTTCCCGCACGGCCTGAAGACCGTCGTTCCGCTGGACACCACGCCGTTCGTGCGCGCCTCGATCTACGAGGTGATCAAGACCCTCGTCGAGGCGATCGTGCTCGTATTTCTGGTGATGCTCCTGTTCCTGCAGAACATCCGGGCGACGCTGATCCCAACCATCGCCGTCCCGGTCGTACTCCTCGGCACCTTCGGCGTGCTGGCCGCGCTCGGCTTCTCGATCAACATGCTCACGATGTTCGCGATGGTGCTGGCGATCGGCCTGCTCGTGGACGACGCCATCGTGGTGGTGGAGAACGTCGAGCGACTGATGAGCGAGGAGGGGCTGTCGCCGCTCGAGGCCACACGCAAGTCGATGGAGCAGATCACGGGCGCGCTCGTCGGCATCGGCATGGTGCTTGCTGCCGTGTTCGTGCCGATGGCCTTCCTCGGCGGCGCGACCGGCGTCATCTACCGGCAGTTCTCCGCCACCATCGTCTCGGCCATGGCGCTCTCGGTGGTGGTCGCCATCGTGCTCACCCCCGCGCTCTGTGCGACCTTGCTCAAGCCGCACGTTCAGCAGGGGGAGCAGCTGCATGCGACGGGGTTCTACGGCTGGTTCAACCGCCACCTCAAGAGCGGGACCGAGCGCTACCGCGCGCGGGTGCAGCGCATGCTCGGGCATACCGGTCGGTACATGGCCGTCTTTGCCGTGCTGATCGTCCTTATGGCCGTGCTCTTCTTCCGCTTGCCGAGTGCGTTTCTGCCGCCCGAGGACCAGGGGGGGCTGTTTGCGCAGATCATGGCCCCGGTGGGTGCGACCCAGGAGCGCACCATGCAATCCATCGAGAAGATAGAGCAGTATTTTCTGACCCGAGAGAAGGACAACATCGAGGGAATGATGGCCGTGCAGGGGTTCAGCTACGGCGGATCGGGTCAGAACAACGGCATGGCGTTCGTCAAACTGAAGGACTGGGACGAGCGCAAGAGCGCGGATCGGCACTCGGATGCGATCGCGTTGCGCGCCACGATGGCCCTCTCCCAGATCAAGGACGCGCTGGTGTTCGTGTTCGCGCCACCCTCGATGCCCGAGCTCGGCAACGCGACCGGCTACGCGTTCTACCTCAAGGACAACGCGGGCCAGGGCCACACCGCGTTGATCGCCGCCCGCAACCAGCTCCTCGGCATGGCCATGCAGAGCAAGCTCCTCGCCAACATCCGCCCGAATGGCCAGGAGGACACGCCGCAGTTCCACGTCGACGTCGACACGCCGAAGGCCGCGGCACTCGGGCTCAACACGGATGCGATCAATCTCACGCTGTCGGCCGCCTGGGGCGGGCTGTACATCGACGACTTCCTGGACCGCGGTCGGGTCAAGCACGTCTACCTGCAGGCCGACGCGCCGTTCCGCATGACTCCCGAGGACTTCAAGCCCTGGTCGGTGCTGGGCGTCCACGGGCAGATGGTGCCGTTCGCGGCGTTCGCGTCCTCGCACTGGAGCTACGGCTCCCCCAGGCTCGAGCGCTACAACGGCGTTCCGGCCGTGGAGATTGACGGCGAGGCGGCGCGCGGAATTAGCACGGGCGAGGCCATGGCCGAGATCGAGCGGCTCGTCACGCGGCTCCCGCAGGGGTTCGGCGTCGAGTGGACGGCGGTCTCCTACCAGGAGCGGCAGGCGGGTGCGCAGACCCCGCTCCTCTACACGCTGTCGCTCCTGATCGTGTTCCTGTGTCTGGCGGCGCTCTATGAGAGCTGGACCATCCCGACCGCGGTCATGCTGGTCGCGCCCCTCGGCATCCTGGGGGCGGCGCTCGCCTCCACGCTCCGCGGCATGGAGCGCGACGTCTACTTCCAGGTCGCGATGCTCACCACGGTGGGCCTCACGAGCAAGAACGCGATCCTGATCGTCGCCTTTGCTAAGGAGAACCTCGAGCGCGGCATGGACCTGGTCGCGGCCACCATGCAGGCGGTGCGCGACCGCCTGCGTCCGATCCTCATGACCTCCATGGCCTTCGGCCTCGGCGTCCTGCCGCTCACGCTTGCGAGCGGGGCGGGTTCCGGCGCCCAGCGCGACATCGGCACCGGCGTGCTGGGCGGCATGCTGGCCGGCACGGCGCTCGGCATTTTCTTCATCCCGGTGTTCTTCGTGGTCGTCGAGCGCGTGTTCCTCGGCCGCAGGAGCGCGCCCGCAACCGGCGCGGAGGGCCCAGCGCATGGCTAAGCGCAGACTCGCGACTCTCTTCCTCACGGTCGCGCTCACGCTGGCCGCGGGCGGCTGTGCGATGCTCGAGCCGAAACTCCCCGCGGCGAATGCCGCCATCCCGGTCGAGTGGCCGTTGCCGGCGACCACCGTGCCGGCGGGGCAGGCCGAGCCGTCCGCCGCCGCGACGGCTGACATCGGCTGGCGCGACTTCTTCGTCGACCCGGGGCTGCAGCAGCTGATGTCGCTCGCGCTCGCCAACAACCGCGACCTGCGGGTGGCGGTGCTGAACGTCGGCAAGGCGCGCGAGCTCTACCGGGTGCAGCGGGCCGACCGCGTGCCCAGCGTGGGCGCCAACGCGACCGAGTACCGCAGCCACGGCGATGCGGCGGTGGGCAATGGCTACAGCGCCGCAGTCGGCGTCTCCAACTTCGAGCTCGACCTGTTCGGCCGCGTGCGCGACCTGTCGGAAGCCGCACTGCAGCGTTATTTCGCGCAGGAGGAGACGCGCCGCGCGGCGCAGCTCAGCCTCATCGCCGAGGTCGCGAACACGTACCTGAGCCTCGCGGCCGACCGGGAGCAGCTGCGCCTCGCCGAGGCCACCCTCGAGATCCGTGAGCAGTATCACGCGCTCACCGTCAAGCGCTTTGAACACGGTGCGGTCTCGGCGCTCGACGTCGACCAGGACCGCACCCTGGTCGAGGGCGCCCGCGCGGATGCCGCGCGCTATGCGGGGCAGGTGGCGCTCGATATCAATGCCCTCAACCTGCTGGCCGGTGCGCCGGTCGACGAGAAGCTGCTGCCCTCGGGCTTCGACAACCATGTCACCGGGCTCGGCGCGTTGCCGGCGGGGCTGCCCTCGCAGGTGCTGCTGCGCCGCCCCGACGTTCTCGCGGCCGAGCACCAGTTGCGCTCCGCCAACGCCAACATCGGCGCCGCGCGCGCGGCGTTTTTCCCGCAGATCACCCTCACGGGCGCGGTCGGCACGGCGAGCACCGAGCTCTCGGGCCTGTTCGGCTCGGGGGCGAGCCTGTGGACGTTCGTGCCGCAGGTGAACGTGCCAATCTTCGAGGGCGGGCGCCTGCGCGCGAACCTTGGCGCGGCGAACGCCGATCGCGACATCGCGCTCGCGCAGTACGAAAAGGCAATCCAGCAGGGATTTCGCGAGGTGGCCGATGGGCTCGCGCTCACCTCGACGCTGGCCGCGCAACGCACCGCCCTGGAGGCGCTCGTCGATGCGGCACAGCACGCCGAGGCGCTCTCCCGGGTCCGCTACGAGGCCGGCCGCGACAGCTACCTGGTCCGCCTCGACGCGCAGCGGACGTTGTACATCTCGCAGCAGGCGCTCATCGGCACGCGGCTTGCGGAGCAGTCGAACCGGGTGACGCTCTACAAGGCGCTCGGCGGCGGCTGGAAGGAGCGGAGCTCGTGACCGACCCCGCCGCCCAGGCGGAAGGCTCCGGCAGCCGTGCGGAGGCGCAGCGCGAGCGGATCCTGAATGCGGCGCAGAGCTGCTTCATCGAGCGCGGGTTCCACGCCGCGAGCATGGCGAACATTGCCGAGGCCGCGCAGATGAGCGCGGGCCTCATGTACCGCTACTTCGAGAACAAGCAGGCGATCGTGCTCGCGATCGTCGAGCGGCAGCTCGAGGAGAACCGTGCCGTGCTGCGCCAGTTGCATTCGGCGGAGCAGTTCACGGTGGGGCTCGTACAGGCCATCGACCGGTGGCGCACGGGCGCCCAACCGATGAGCCCGACCCTGTTCCTGGAAATCCGAGCGGAGGCGACCCGCAACCCGCAGATCGCAGCGGCGCTGCGCCGCTCGGACAAGGTGACGCAAGAAGGACTTCAGGCCTGGCTCGAGAGCCCCCGCAGCGAGGGGGGCTATGGGATGTCGCCCGAGGCGGCCGCGACCCGGGCGCTGCTGTTGCGAAGCCTGGTCGGTGGGCTTGCGCTGCACGCTACGCGCGAGCCGGACCTCGACCTCGAGAAGCTGAAGGCCGCCATGGACGACCTCCTCGACGACCTTCCGGGCTGACGTCTCCTGCCGCCGCGCATGAAGCGCGTGGTCGCGTCAGCGGAGCAGCCCGACCCAGTCGCGCCCGCCGTCGCCGTAGGCGATGAAGAACGGGTTGCGGATCTCCGCCTTGGCGTTGTAGCGCAGCGATTCCCTTGCGGCCGTGACGACAGCGCCGCCGGCGGCCGTGAGCACGGCCTGCGCGGCGCCCGTGTCCCACTCCGAGGTCGGGCTGAGTCGCGGGTATCGGCGGACGGTAGACCTCGAGGGTCGCAGCGTCGGCGCGGTGCGTGATGGGCAAGATCGCATCGCGCAGTTCAGGGGCCGGCGTCAGCATCGGCAAGCGTCACACGTGCTGAAGTCCCGCTCGACCGGGGGCACCGCTCCTACTTCTGGGGCGTCCGCGTCGGCGGCAGGACCCCGGGGGGCGCGCCCGGCAGGCCGTAGTAGTAGTGGCCCCCGATGAGTCCGCCATCGACCGTCAGCTCCGAGCCCATGCAGTAGCTCGACTCGTCGGAGGCGAAGAAGACGAAGCAGTTGGCGGCCTCGACCGGATCACCCACCCGCTGCGCTGGAAACGACACAAACCCGCGGTTCAGCTGGTCCAGCGGCATGCCCGCCGGGTTCACCATCGGCGTGTTGATGCTGCCCGGGTGCACCGAGTTGACGCGCACGCCATACGGACCGAGTTCGATCGCGGCGACCTTCGTCATCCCGCGCACGGCGAACTTCGAGCTGGCGTAGGCGACGAGCGAGTTGGCGGGTGAGATGCCGTCGCAGGAGGAATTGTTCACGATCGAGCCGCTGCCCTGCTTGATCATGTGCGGAGCGACGGTGTGGATGCCGAGAAACGTGCCGACGGCGTTGACCTCGAGGACCTTGCGGAAGTCGGCAGCGGTCGTCGAGACGACGTCCTTGAACATGAGGATGCCCGCGTTGTTGACCAGCACATCGATGCGCCCGTGCTTCGCGATGACGTCGGCGACGATCTCCTGCCAGCGGGCCTCGTCGGTCACATCGTGGCGATACGCCGAGGCAGCCGGGCCGATGGCCTGCGCCGTCACGTCGACTTCCGCCAGGACGTCGGTGAGGGCCACGTTGGCCCCTTCCTCCGCAAAGCGGCGCGCGATGACCGCCCCCATGCCGCGCGCGGCGCCCGTCACGATCGTCACCTTTCCAGCGAGTCTTGCCATCGCGATTTCCCCACGAAGTTCATTGCCGGGCCGAGTGTGTCGAGCCGTCCGCCCAGGGCGCCCCGCGGCGAGTTTGCGAAATACGGTGACGAAATAGCAAATGCAAAGTGGCACGAGTGACATGCTCCGCGCGCCCATGCGCGTCGGCACGAAGCAGCTCGGGATCGACCCGGACGAGGTGGCGGCGCCCACGTTCGAGGCGATCTGGATCTTCCCGCACTTCCACATGCTGGCCGCGCAGCCGGGCCAGGCCGCCGCGATCGTGGCCCGGCACGCCCCGGGTGCCAGTGCGCACGGAACTGGCCCTCAAGTGGTCCCGGTTGGGCCGCCGGCGGTGGGGCCGTCCTAGTCCTTTAGGACGTAGGCCTCCGACCACCGAATCGCGTAAAAAGCATGGTTGTATTCCCCGAGAACGGCTATGGTCAGGCGTCATACCTGTGACAGATTTTTCCTGACCGCATCGACAGTTGCGGTCGCGGCGCGGAACACCGGGGGCCTCCCGGTGGACCGGTGGACGGCACGCGCATGAACAAGCTCATGTCCGCCCGCGACGTCGTCGCGCGGCTGCGCGATGGCATGACCATCGGCATCGGCGGCTGGGGCCCGCGGCGCAAGCCGATGGCGCTCATCCGCGAGATTCTGCGCAGCCCGCTGAGCGACCTCACCGTGGTGTCCTATGGCGGCGCGGACGTCGGCATGCTCTGCGCCGCGGGCAAGATCAGAAAGCTGGTCTTCGCCTTCGTCTCGCTCGACTTCATTCCGCTCGAGCCGTACTTCCGCATCGCGCGGCAATCCGGCGCGATCGAAGTGATGGAGGTCGATGAGGGGCTGCTGCTGCTCGGCTTGAAGGCGGCCGCCATGCGCGCACCCTTCATACCGACCCGCGTGGGCCTGGGCACCGACGTGCTCCGGCACAGTCCCGCGATCAAGCTCGTCGACTCGCCCTATGACGACAAGCAGTGGGTGGCGATGCCGGCGCTGCCGCTGGATGTCGCGCTGCTGCACGTGGACCGTGCCGATGGGCGCGGCGTGTGCCAGGTCAAGGGGCCGGATCTTTACATGGACGACCTGTATGCGCGTGCCGCGGCGCGGACCTACGTCACCTGCGACGAGTTGGTCGAGCCCGCCGTGTTCGAGCAGGGCGAGGAGGCGCGTTACGTGTTCTGGGAGCGCTCGCAGACGACGGGTGTCGTGCACGTTCCCTGCGGCGCCCACCCGACATCGTGTGCCCCGCTGTACGGGTTCGACGTCAAGCATTTCAAGGAGTACGCCGCCAGCGCCAAGGATCCCGGCGGCTGGGCGCAGTACTTCGAGCGCTACATCGCCTGCGGCGAAGACGCGTACCTGCAGCGTGTCGGCGGTGAGGCGGCGGTCAAGAAGCTACCGCTGCCGGTGTTCTGACGGAGCGCGCGATGACCGATACGACCCTGGTCGACACCATCATTTGCGCCGCCTCCGAGGCGTGGCGCCACGACGGCGAGGTCCTGGCCACCGGCATCGGCCTCGTGCCGCGCCTGGCCGCATCGCTCGCGAAGCTCACCTGCAACCCCGACCTGATGATGACCGACAGCGAGGCATGGCTCGTCAGCGAGCCGGTGCCGGTCGGGCCGCGCGGCGAGTACCGCATCCGGCGCGAGACGCACATGGGCTTCGCACGCATCTTCGATAACGTCTGGGGCGGCAAGCGCCACGCGATGGTCGGGCCCACCCAGGTGGACCGGTACGGTCAGGCCAACATCTCGATGATCGGCGCCGACTACCGCAACCCCAAGGCGCAAATGCTTGGCGTGCGCGGCTTCCCCGGCAACTCGATGAACCACGCGAACTCGTTCTTCGTGCCGAACCACGGCCCCAAAGTGTTCGTCGAGGGGGAGGTCGACATGGTGGCCTCGGCGGGCTACAACCCGGCGCGGCTCGCGCGCGGCTGGCGGCTCGAGGACATCGACATCCAGCTGATCATCACCAACCTGTGCGTGATGGACTTTGGCGGCCCCGGCCGGCAGGTGCGGCTGCGCAGCCTCCACCCCGGCGTCACCGCGGAGCAGGTGCAGCAGGCGACGGGCTTCCCGCTGCACGTGCCCGCCGCGCTGCTCACCACGACGGCGCCCACGGCCGAGCAGCTGGCGTTGCTGGCGCGGCTCGACCCGCACGGGCTGCGGGCTGCCGCGCTTGGAGGTTGAGAGCATGAGCGAGAAGACCGAACGGCCGTTCCTCGAGGGCTGGTTCGCGAAGGGCGAGGCCGGCGCGCACCTCATCGGCGCGCGCTGCACGAGCTGCGGCACCTACTATTTTCCGCGCCAGTCGCGCTTCTGCCGCAACCCCGCGTGCGCGGGCGAGCAGTTCGAGCAGGTGACGTTGTCGCAGCGCGGCCGGCTGTGGTCGTACACCAATGCTTGTTACCAGCCACCCGAGCCGTTCATCTCGCCCGACCCCTTCGTGCCGTTCGCGATCGCCGCGGTGGAACTCGAGCGGGAGAAGATGGTCGTGCTCGGGCCCGTGGTGCAGGGCGTGGACGTCGACGCGCTGCAGGTCGGCATGCCGATGGAACTCGTGATCGAGACGCTCTCCGAGACGCCGACGGAACGTCACCTGACCTGGAAGTGGAAGCCCGTCGTATGAGCAAGGACATCGCCATCCTCGGCGTCGGCATGCACCCGTGGGGCAAGTGGGGCCGCAGCTTCGTCGACTACGGCGTGTTCGCGGCGCGGGCCGCCCTCAAGGACGCCGGCGTGGACTGGCGCGCAGTGCAATTCGTGAGCGGCGCCGCGACGATCCGCAACGGCTATCCGGGGCAGGTCGCGGGTGCCACCTTCGCGCAGGCGCTCGGCTGGCAGGGCGCGCAGGTCAACACCTCCTATGCCGCCTGTGCGTCCGGCTCGCAGGCGCTGGCCGCGGCGCGCTCTAAGATTCTCTCGGGCGAGTGCGAACTCGCCCTCGTGATCGGCGCCGACACCACGCCCAAGGGGTTCCTCGCGCCGGCCAAGGGCGAGCGTCCCGATGATCCCGACTGGGTGCGGTTCCGGCTCGGTATCACCAACCCCACCTACTTCGCGCTCTACGCGCGGCGGCGCATGGCGCTCTATGGCGACACGGTCGACGACTTCTCGCTCGTGAAGATCAAGAACTCCGAGCACGGCTTCGAGAACCCGAACGCCCGTTACCGCAAGTGCTTCACTGCGGCGGAGGTCGCTGCCTCGCCGATGGTAGCCAACCCGCTGCGGCTGATGGACGTGTGCGCGACCTCCGACGGTGCGGCCGCGCTGATCGTCTCGAGCGTGGACTATGCGCGCCGCATCGGGCGTGTCGATGCGCCACGTGTGGCCGCGATCTCGACCGTCACGCCGACCTTCGCCTCCGGCGTGATCGAGATGCCGGACATCGCGACCGATTCGGCCGTGGCCGCCGAGGCCCACAGCTTCCGCGCCGCACTCCCCGCGAAGGCCTACGAGGAGGCCGGGCTCAGCCCGGCGGATGTCAGCCTGGCGGAGGTCTACGACCTTTCGACGGCGCTCGAGCTCGACTGGATCGAGGACCTGCAGCTGTGCGGTCGCGGCGAGGCGGCCAAGCTCCTGCGCGCCGGCGAGACGCGCGTCGGCGGCCGCATTCCGGTCAACGCCTCCGGCGGCCTGGCCTGCTTCGGCGAGGCGGTGCCCGCACAGGCGCTGGCGCAGGTGTGCGAGCTGACATGGCAGCTGCGTGGGCAGGCCGGTGCGCGCCAGGTGAGCGGCGCCAAGGTTGGCATCACCGCCAACCAGGGCCTCTTCGGCCACGGCTCCACGGTTATCGTCAAGCGCTGAGGCCCGAACGCGATGTCCGACTTCCACACCCCGCTCTGTGACCTGCTCGGGTGCCGCTACCCGATCGTTCAGACCGGCATGGGCTGGGTGACCGGCGCGGAGCTGGTCGCGGCGACGACCAACGCCGGCGGCTTCGGCTTCCTGGCCGGTGCCACCATCGCCGCCGACCAGATCGAGGTCGAGATCGTCCGCGTGCGGGAGCTGACCGGCGACAAGCCCTTCGGGCTCAACTTCCACATGTTCCAGCCGAACGCGGCGCAGCTCCTGGACCTGGCGGTGAAGCACCGCATCCGGGCGGTGAGCTACGGGCGCGGTCCCGACAAGAAGGTGATCGGGCGCCTGCGCGATGCCGGCATCGTCTGCATGCCCACGGTGGGCGCGCTCAAGCATGCGCTCAAGGCGATCGAGATGGGGGCCAACGTCATCACGATCCAGGGCGCCGAGGGCGGCGGCCACACCGGCAGCGTGCCGACCACGGTGCTGCTGCCGCAGGTCGTCGACGTCGTGAACGTGCCGGTGGTGGCGGCGGGCGGGTTCTATGACGGCCGCGGGCTGCTGGCCGCGCTGACCTTCGGGGCGCAGGGCATCGCGATGGGCACGCGCTTCCTGATGACGAGCGACAACAAAGTGCCCGCGGCGACGCTCGAGCGCTACGTCAAGGCGAAGGACGCGGAGAAGATCCAGGTCTCCTACCTGGTCGACGGCATGCCGCAGCGCATGATCCCGAACGAGTGCCTGGCGATGCTGGAAAAGGCCTCGCCGCTGCGGCGCCTGCAGATCGCGCTCAAGCTCGCGCTGCAGTACAAGGCGCAGACCGGCATGACGAGCGCCCATGCACTGAAGGTGCTGTGGCAGGGTCTGCGCGACGACACGAGCAGCGTGGCGCAAGCCGTGATGGCCGCCAATGCGCCCATGCTGCTGCAGCGCTCGATGATCGAGGGCAACCCGGCCGAGGGCGTGATGGCCGCGGGCCAGGTGGCCGCGCTCATCAACAAGGTGCAGAGCTGCCAGGAGGTCATCGAGGGCATCATTGCGCAGGCGCGCGAGCGCCGCGATGCGTTGATGGCGATCGGCAGTGCTGGGGGAAGCCATGTCTGACCAATTCACGAGCCAAGTACACGACAACGGCGTGGCCGAGGTGGTGTTGAACCGCCCGCCAGTCAATGCGCTCAACTCCGCCGGCTGGAACGCGCTCGCAGCGTGCATTGCCGCGCTCGGCGAGGACCCGGCGGTGCGCGTCATCGTCATCCGCGCCGAGGGCCGCGGCTTCTGCGCCGGCGTCGACATCAAGGAGCTCAACGCCGACCAGAGCCTGATCGTGGCGGTGAACGCCGGCAACTACGCGACCTTCAAGGCGCTGCACCTGAACAAGGTGCCGGTGATCGCGGCGGTGCACGGCTTCGTGCTCGGCGGCGGCATCGGCATCTGCGGCGCGGCCGACATCGTCATCGCCGCCGAGGACGCGAGCTTCGGGCTGCCGGAGGTCGACCGCGGCGCGATGGGTGGTGCGGCGCACCTGCAGCGCATGTTCGGCGTGCAGAAGACGCGCTACCTGTTCTTCACGGGCGAGATGATCGGTGCGCCCGAGGCGCATCACCTCGGCGCCATCGAGCGGGTGGTGCCGCGCGAGCGGCTGCGGGAGGAAGCGATGGCCATCGCGGCCAAGATCGCCGCCAAGAGCCCGGCGATGATCCGCATTGCCAAGGAAGCGCTCACCGGCATCGAGGACGGCAACCTCGAGGCCAAGTACCGCTGGGAGCAGGGCTTCACGCTGCAGGCGTACATGAGCCCCGACTCGGCGGAGACGCGACGCGCCTTCGTCGAGAAGCGCGACACTAAATTCTGAAGGGGCCGTGCATGGACCTCGATTTCACTCCGCAGCAGCAGGCGTTTCGCGCCGAGGTGCGCGCGTGGCTGCACGACAACGTGCCGAAGAAGGCGCTCGCGAGCTACGACACGCACGAGGGCTTCGAGCAGCATCGTGCCTGGGAAGCGAAGCTCGCCGAGGGCGGCTACAGCAGCGTGATCTGGCCGAAGGCGCTTGGCGGCCGCGGTTCCGATCTCATCGAGTGGCTGATTTTCGAGGAGGAGTACCACGCCGCCGACGCCCCGATGCGCGTCAACCAGAACGGCATCCTGCTGCTCGGGCCGACACTGATGGAGTTCGGCACCGCCGAGCAAAAGGTCCGCTTCCTGCCGCGCATGGCCCGCTGCGACGACATGTGGGCGCAGGGCTGGAGCGAGCCCAACGCTGGCTCCGACATGGCCAACATTGCCAGTCGTGCGATCCGCGATGGCGAGGAGTACGTCATCAATGGCCAGAAGACCTGGTCCACGCGCGCGGTGTTCGCCAACTGGCTGTTCGGTCTGTTCCGCAGCGATCCGCAAAGCGTCCGCCACCATGGGATCACCTACCTGCTCGTGCCGCTGGACGCCAAGGGCATCACGATTCGGCCGATCAAGGCGCTGAACGGCAAGGAGGCCTTCGCCGAGGTGTTCTTCGATGACGTCCGCGTCGGCGCGGAGAACCGCATCGGCGAGGAGGGCCAGGGCTGGAATGTGGCGATGGCCACGGCCGGCTTCGAGCGCGGCCTGCTGTTGCGCTCGCCGGCGCGCTTCCAGCGTACGGCGAAGCGGCTCGTGCAGCTGTACCGTCGCCATCAGGCGACGGCGGATCGCGACCCGTCGATCCGCGCGGACGTGCTGAAGGCGTGGATGGACGCCGAGGCTTATAACCTCGCGAGCTATTACACCGTGGGCCGGCTGGCGAAGGGAGGTCGGGTCGGCGCCGAGGCGAGCACCAACAAGATCTTCTGGTCCGAGCTCGATCTGCAGATGCACGAGACCGCGATGCGGATACTCGGGCCGCGCGCCGAGCTTATTGACGATCCCGAGGTGCACGACTGGCTCGAGGGCTTCCTGTTTGCGCAGGCCGGGCCGATCTACGCGGGCACCAACGAGATCCAGCGCAACATCATCGCCGAGCGGGTGCTCGGCCTGCCGAAATCCTGAGCGAGGGCGCGTACCGTGGACTTCACGTTCAACGAGGACCAGCTCGCGCTGCGTGATTCGGTCAGCCGCTTCCTGATGAAAGAGGCGGCACCCGAGTTGCTACGCGAGATCTGGGAGACGGGCGGCGGCCGCTCGCCGGAGCTGCGCGCCAAGATCGCGGCGCAGGGCATGACGGGATTGTCGGTGCCGGAGCCCTACGGCGGCCTCGGGATGGGCGACGTCGACTGGTCCCTGATCACGGAGGAACTCGGCTACTACGCGATTCCAGACTCGCTGGCGGATACGGCCTGCGTGGCCACGGGCGTGCTGTGTGCCGTGCCGGGGGCCGAGGCGTTGCGCCAGCAGTGGCTACCGAGGATCGCCGACGGTTCGGCGCGCGTGTCGATCGAGCATCCGGTCAACCCGTGGGTGGCGGATGCGCACCTGGCCGACCTCGTGCTCGCGTTCCGCACCGGAGAGGGGGGTGCGGTCGAGCTGCACGCCGTGCCGGGCGGGGAGCTGAAGCGCTCGGCAATGGCCAGCATCGATGCATCGCGCCGCCTCGCCACCCTGCCGCAGCCGCTCGGCGCCTCGACCCGGGTACTGGCTGACGCCGAGGCGCAGGCGGTCGCCGACGCGACTCTGGACCGGGCCGCGGTCGCGGTGGCGGGCCAGCTCGTTGGCCTCGCGCAGCGCATGCTTGACCTGTCGGTCGACTATGCCGCGCAGCGCAAGCAGTTCGGCAAGCCGATCGGGGCCTTCCAGGCAGTCAAACATCACCTCGCCGACGTCGTGACCAAGATCGAGTTCGCCCGCCCGGTGCTGTATCGGGCGGCGCTCGCGCTGCAGCGCGGCGAGCGCCACCGTGCGGCGCTGGTCTCGCACGCGAAGCTCGCCTGCGGCGATGCCGCGTGGACCGCCGCGCGCAAGGGCATCCAGGTGCACGGCGCGAGCGGCTACACCTGGGAGGTCGACCTGCAGATGTTCATGAAGCGTGCCTGGGTGCTCGATGCCGCCTGGGGTGATCACGCGTTCCACAAGGCGCGCCTGGCCGAGACGCTGCTGCGCGACGACGCGCCGCTCGGGCCGGCCGCGACCCTGTCCTGACACCGGAAGGACGCTGCCATGACCGAAGCCTTCATCGTTGACGCGCTGCGCTCGCCCACCGGCAAGCGCAACGGGTCGCTCGCCCAGGTGCACGGCGCCGACCTCGGCGCGCACGTGATCAAGGCGATCGTCGGGCGCAACAGCATCCCGCCGGCCGAGTACGACGACGTGATCTTCGGCTGCGTCGACACCATCGGTGCGCTCGCCGGCGACATCGCGCGCACCGCGTGGCTGGCGGCGGGCATGCCGATGAATGTGCCCGGCACCACGGTCGACCGGCAATGCGGCAGCTCGCAGCAGGCGGTGCATTTCGCCGCGCAGGCCGTGATGAGCGGCACACAGGACGTGGTGCTCGCAGGCGGGGTGCAGACGATGTCTAGCATCCCGATCTCCTCGGCGATGTTGGCGGGGCGGCCGCTCGGGTTCACGACACCCTTCGCCGAGAGCAAGGGCTGGCAGGCGCGCTTCGGGGATGCACCGGTGAATCAGTTCTACGCTGCGCAGCGCATCGCCGACCACTGGGACATCAGCCGCGAGGCGATGGAGGTGTTCGCCAAGGAGAGCCACGATCGCGGGCTGCGGGCCATGGCCGAGGGGCGTTTCGACCGCGAGGTCGTACCGTACGGCGAGTTCCGGATGGACGAGACGGCGCGCCAGAGCACGCTGGAGAAGATGGCGACGCTGCAGCCGGTCGATCCCACCTACCCGAAGATCACCGCCGCTGTCTCGAGCTCGGTGTGCGACGCCGCCTCGGCGGTGCTCGTGGTCTCGGAGGCGGCGCTGAAGCGCTACGGTCTCAGGCCGCGCGCCCGCGTCGTGCACCTGTCGGTGCTGGCCGACGACCCGATTTGGCACCTCACCGCACCGATTGCGGCCACCGCGCGTGCGCTCAAGAAGACCGGAATGAAGATCGAGGACATCGACCTGGTGGAAATCAACGAGGCCTTCGCGTCGGTGGTCATGGCCTGGCTAAAGGAGACTGGCTACCCGCACGCGCGTACCAACGTGAACGGCGGGGCGATCGCGCTCGGCCATCCGCTGGGGGCGAGCGGCACCAAGCTGATGACCACCCTGTTGCACGAGCTCGAACGCACCGGCAAGCGCTACGGCCTGCAGACGATGTGCGAGGGCGGCGGGCAGGCCAACGTGACCATCATCGAAACACTGGGATAAGCACCATGGGCATCTGTGACGAACGTACCGTAATCATCACCGGCGCTGGCGGCGGGCTGGGCCGCGCCTATGCGCTGACTTTTGCTGCCGAGGGCGCGAACGTCGTCGTCAACGACATCCGCCGCGACGCCGCGGAGACCGTTGTCGCAGAGATCACCGCCGCGGGCGGGCGGGCGCTGGCGGACAGCGGCGACATCACGACGCTGGCCGGTGCCCAGGGCATTGTCGAGGGCGCGCTGGCGAAATTCGGCGAGGTGCACGTGCTGGTGAACAACGCCGGCGTGCTTCGCGACCGGATGTTCCTGTCGTTCTCCGAGGACGACTGGGACACCGTGATGCGCGTGCACCTGAAGGGTCACTTCTGCCTCGCCAACGTGCTTGGGCGTCGCTGGCGTGACGCGAGCAAGGCGGGCAAGCCGGTGGATGCGCGCATCATCAACACCAGCTCCGGCGCGGGGCTGCAGGGCTCGGTGGCGCAGAGCAACTACTCGGCGGCCAAGGGCGGCATCGCCGCGCTGACGCTGGTGCAGGCGGTGGAGCTGAAGCGCTACGGCATCACGGTCAACTGCCTGGCGCCGGTGGCGCGCACCGCGATGACCATGGCCGGGATGCCAGAGCTCGCGAAGAAACCGGAGAGCGGCTTCGACGCCTGGGACCCGATGAACGTCGCCTCGATCGTCGTCTGGCTCGGCAGTCCGCTGTCGGCCCACGTCACCGGCCTTTGCTTCGAGCCCAAGGGCGGGGAGCTGTCGATCGCTGAGGGTTGGCACACGGGCAAGATCACGGACAAGGGCGCCCGCTGGGAACCTGCTGAGCTCACCGCCGTCGTCGATAAGCTTATCGCCGAAGGGCGGCCGGCCCAGAAGGTCTACGGCAGCTGAGGCGAGTGACGATGGACCTGAAGCTCACTGAGGAGCAGCGGCAGATCGCGGACTCGGTCGAGGAGCTGCTCGCCAACGCGAGCGACTCGGCGCGTATGCGACGCGCGGCGTTCGAGGGTGGGGGCTTCGACGCGGCGTTGTGGCACCAGGTCGCAGAGCTCGGTGGCTGCGGGGTGCACATCCCGGAGGCACACGGTGGCCTCGGCCTAGGCGTCACGGAACTCGTGCTCGTTGCGGAAGCCTTCGGGCGGCGGCTTGCCTGCGTGCCGTGGCTCGAGAGCGTCGTGCTGGCCGGAACGACGATCCTGAACGCTGGCGAGGCGGCGGTGGCGGCGCGCTGGCTGCCGTCCGTTGCGAGCGGCGAACAGGTGGTTACGCTGGACATCGGCCTGCTCGAAGGGGCGCGCCCCACGGCGCGCCGCGAGGGCGCTGGCTGGCGCCTTGACGGCGTGCTGCCGGCGGTGCCGGCGGCGATGGCTGCGCAGTGGCTGCTGCTGCCTGTGCAGGGCGAGGCGGACTCGCTGCTGGTCGCGGTCGCGCTCGATGCGCCCGGCGTCAGCCGTCGTGCGCGGACCAATCACGATGCGACGCGTCCGCTCGCCGAGGTGAGGTTGCAGGGTGTGCTGGTGCCCGAGGCTGATTGCCTCGCACGCGGTGCTGCGGCCGACCGTGCGCTTGAGCTCAGCCGGCGGCTGACCGCCGTGGTGCTGGCCTCCGAGCTGGTGGGTGTCGCGCAGCAGTGCCTGGACCTGACCGTGGCCTACCTCGGGCAGCGCGTGCAGTTCGGCAAGCCGCTCGCGACCTTCCAGGCGCTCAAGCACCGCTGTGCGTACATGATGGTGGCAGTGGAGCTGGCCCGATCCGCGGTACTGGGGGCCGCCCGTCAGTTCGACGGTCAGCCCGAGGAGGGGCGTATGCTGCGGCTCGCGACGATGGCGCGCTGTCTCGCCGACGACGCGGCCCAGTTCTGCACGCAGGAGGCGATCCAGCTGCACGGCGGTGTGGGCTTCACCTGGGAATACGACCCGCACCTGTACTTCAAGCGGGCGCAGGCGTCGCGTACCTGGCTGGGTACCCCCAGCGCGTGGCGCGAGCGCCTCGCCGCGGCCCTGCTGGACGAGGCCGCGGCATGACGAGCAACAACTACGAGGCCTTCCGCGGCGAGGTCGTCGCCTGGATGCACGGGCACTTGCGCGGCGAATACGAGCCGCTGCGGGGCTGCGGCGGCCTGGGCGACCCCGGCTACGACCCGAAGCTCGCCAAGCGCTGGGAGCAGAAGCTTGCGCGCGGCGGGTGGGTGGGTATCGGCTGGCCCAGGGAGCACGGGGGACGCGCGCTCCCGCTGTCGCAGCAGGTGGTATTCCACGAAGAGTACGTGCGCGCCGGCGGCCCGGGGCGGCTCGGTCACATCGGTGAGACGCTGCTCGCGCCGACGCTGATGGCCTTCGGCACGCCGGAGCAGCACCGGCGCTTCCTGCCCGGCATCCTCTCGGGCACCGAGTACTGGGCGCAGGGCTACTCCGAGCCGAACGCCGGCTCCGACTTGGCGAACGTGCAGACGCGGGCGCGCCGGGAGGGCGAACACTGGGTGATCGACGGCCAGAAGACCTGGACGTCGTGGGCGCACGAGTCCGACTGGATCTTCGTGGTGGCGCGCTGTGAGCCCGGATCGCAGCGCCATCACGGTCTCGTCATGCTGCTGGTGCCCTTGCGCCAGGCGGGCGTGACGATCCGTCCGATCAAGCAGATCACCGGCGAATCGGAGTTCAACGAGGTGTTCTTTGACGGCGCCCGCACCGAGGCGTCGCTGCACCTGGGGGCCCCAGGGGAGGGGTGGAAGGTGGCGATGGCGCTCCTCGGCTTCGAGCGCGGCGTCTCAACGCTCGGCCAGCAGGCGGGGTTCGAGCGCGAGATGGAATGCCTGATCGAGGTGGCGCGGCGCAACGGCGCAGCGCGCGACCCGGTGCTACGGCAGCGCATCGCGCAGGCAGCCGTGACGCTCGATGCGCTGCGCTGCAATGCGCTGCGCGTGCTCGCGCAGGACGGCGCGGAGAAGACCGGCGTGCCGATCTCGCGCGAGGCCTACATCGCCAAGTACGTGTGGTCGAACTGGCGGCGCGACTTCGGCCGCCTGGCCGCGGACGTGCTCGGCGCGGCCGCCGACCTGACCGACGACCACGACGCTCTGGCGCAGAAGCTGCGCCAGGTCTGGCTCTTCAGCCGCTCCGACACGATTTATGCCGGCGCCAACGAGATCCAGCTCAACCTGATCGCCGAGCGCGCGCTCGGCATGCCGCGCTGACGGCGCAACCCGGCCGACGGGCCGGGGGTACCCGCGGAGGCCAGACCTTGTTCGTCCCCGCCGACGAGAAGGCCCTGCAAGCGATCGTGGACGCCTACGTTCGTGCCCTCAATGCGCACGACGTGGACGCGATCGTCGCCCTCTTTGCCGAGGACGCCACGGTCGAGGACCCCGTCGGCACCGAGCCGCAGCGCGGGCGCGAGGCCATCCGGGCGTTCTTCTCGCGAGTCGCGGCCCTGCGGGTGCAGGTGCGCCGTGAGGGCCAGGTCCGCGCCTGCGGGCGCGAATGCGCCTTTGCGATCGGCGTCAGCCTCGTCCACGAGGGCACCCGCAGCACGTTTTACCCGATCGACACGTTCCGCCTCGATGAGGCTGGCAAGATTGCGCAGATGCGGGCCTACTTCGGGCCGAGCAACGTGACCATCGGATGACCGGCCGGGTCCCCGGGGCTCGTCCAACGGGACGATGCCCGGGACGGTGCGGTCGGCGAGTATCGTTCAACCGCGCATTCATTCGGGGAAGCCCATGAGACCGCCTCCTGACTACGTACCCGCGCACGGCCTGTTGCGCGACAAGACGGTGCTCGTGACCGCGGCCGCCGGCGCCGGGATCGGCTTTGCCGTCGCCAAGCGCTGCGCCGAGGAGGGCGCCCGGGCGCTCGTTATCAGCGACATCCACGAGCGCCGCCTCGGCGAGGCGGTGGCGGCGATCCGTCGCGAGACGGGGCTCGAGGCGGTGCACGGGCAGTTGTGCGACGTCTCCAAGGAGGACCAGGTGCAGTCGCTGTTCGCCTTTGCGCAGTCGCAGCTGGGCGCCATCGACGTGCTGATGAACAATGCGGGCCTCGGCACGAGCAAGCGCATCGTGGAATTGGCGGACGAGGAGTGGGCCAAGGTTATCGACATCACGCTGACCGGCACTTTCCGCATGACGCGTGCCGCGCTCAAGGTCATGCAGCCGCGCGGGCGTGGCGTGATCGTCAACAACGCCTCGGTACTCGGCTGGCGCGCGCAGGTCGAACAGGCTCACTACGCCGCCGCCAAGGCCGGGGTGATGGCGCTCACACGCTGCGCGGCCGTCGAGGCTGCGGAGTTCGGGGTGCGGGTCAACGCCGTGGCCCCCTCGATCGCGATCCACGCCTTCCTTCGCAAGTCGGCGTCCGAGGAGTTGCTCAACCAGCTGGCCTCTCGTGAGGCCTTCGGCCGTGGCGCCGAGCCCTGGGAGGTGGCCAACGTGATGGTCTTCCTTGCGAGCGACTACTCCTCGTACATGACCGGCGAGGTGGTCTCGGTCAGCTCGCAGCGTGCCTGAGGGGCGTGAGGCCATGACACAGCGCTTCGATTCCGTGGCAGGTGTGCGCGCGGCCGTCGGCCGCGACCTGGGCGTCACGGAGTGGATGCCGCTCACGCAGGAGCGCATCAACCGCTTTGCGGACGCCACCGACGACCACCAGTGGATCCACGTCGACGAGGCGCGCGCCGCCAAGGGGCCGTTCGGCGGCTGCATCGCGCACGGCTACCTGACGTTGAGCCTGGCCAACAAGTACCTGCCCGAGCTCGTCACGTATGACCGCCTGAAGGTGGGCGTGAACTACGGTTGCGAGCGCGTGCGCTTCCCGTCCCCGGTGCGCGCCGGCGCCCGCATCCGCGGCCACGGCGAGGTGGTTGCCGCCGAAGAGGTGAAGGGCGGAGGCGTGCAGGTCACGATCCGCATCACCGTCGAGATCGAGGGCGGCGATAAACCCGCCTGCGTGGTCGACACGATCAGTCGCCTGTATTTCGAGTGAGGAATTGCCGATGAGCCTTGCGGAAGCTGTCATCGTTTCGACCGCGCGTACGCCGATTGGGCGCGCCTACCGTGGCGCGTTCAACGACACCGAGGCGCCGGTGCTGGGTGGGCACGTCATCCGCGCCGCACTGGCCAAGGCCGGTGTCGACGGTGCCGACGTCGACGACGTGATTCTCGGGATCGCGGCGCAGCAGGGTACGCAAGGCTACAACCTCGGCCGCCTGTGCACGTACACGGCTGGGCTGCCGGAGAGCGTCGGCGGCATGACGATCGACCGCATGTGCGCCTCGGGCCTCGCGGCCATCGCGAGCGCCGCGAAGAGCATCATGATCGGCGAGCACACGGTTGCGGTG